>Ga0316207_10000212_pt1 | contig 114771 bp, 101 predicted proteins | sample 6weekpyrite_MG_FD_204943 | JGI IMG/M metagenome (GOLD analysis project Ga0316207, IMG submission 204943) | Microbial mat bacterial communities from mineral coupon in-situ incubated in ocean water Damariscotta River, Maine, United States -... | ecosystem: Environmental > Aquatic > Marine >...
AGTTACGTAAGTCAGTTGCCGGCTTTAAGCTGCCAGACAGCGATGAGCAGGTAGAAACAGTAATATTAAACGGTTAAGGCCAGAGTTTGTCAGAGATGAAAACAGAGGATACTGTTGAATATAATTCATTACGTTGGGTCAAGAAAGAGCTTGATCTGATTTTACAGGAAGCCCAGGCTTCACTGTCAGCGTATATTGAAGATACAGATGAAACTGATCGCTTACGCGAATCTGTTGATCATTTGCATATGGTACAGGGTACATTGCAAATGGTTGAGCTGTATGGCGCAGCTCAATTAGCAGAAGAAATGGAAAAAGTTTCAGAGGCTTTACTCAATGGTAAAATTAGTAAAGTTGAAGATGCCTATGATGTGCTGATGCGCTCCATGTTGCAGTTGCCGGATTATCTGGAAAGTTTACAGTCAGGCAGAAAAGATGTACCTATGGTGCTGCTGCCATTACTCAATGATTTGCGTGCATCTCGCAGTGCAAGTTTACTATCTGAAAACGTCTTATTTTTCCCCGATGTTGAACCTGAAAATGATCAGGCCGATGCTGATATTGCTGCTGGACAGCTTGTATCAACCGCTAAGAAATTGCGTCCCCACTACCAGGTTGGTTTATTAGGCTGGTTTAAGGGGCAGAAAGTTCCTGCCAGTTTAAAACGAATTATGGCGGTTCTTGGTGAACTTGAGAAAAAATCAGCGCAACCCTCTATACGTCGTATCTGGTTGATCAGCTCTGCCTTGATTGAAGGGCTTAGTAAAGACGGTATAGATTCAAACGTTAGTATTAAAATGTTGTTAGGTCAGGTTGACCGAAGTATAAAACAGCTGATTGATACGGATGAAAAAACATTTTCTGAAAACACTCCAGGTGACCTGTTAAAAAACCTGCTTTATTATGTTGCACGAATCTCAACCGATTCTCCCCGTGTAAAAAATATAAAAACCACTTATCGACTGGAAGAACTATTGCCGGGAGATACGGAGCTGGAAGAAGCACGCTCTGGTATGGGGGGCTTGAATGCTGAATTGCTCGGGACTGTCTCAGCGGGTATTCGTGAAGATTTATTAGAGGTTAAAGATGCGCTGGAAATTTTTGTTCACAGTGAAGTGCGTGACCTTGGGCGACTAAATAGCCTGCCTGCATTATTAGCAAAAATAGCTGATACCTTATCCATGTTGGGTCTGGGTATGCCGCGTGAACAGGTGCTTGAGCAGCAACAGGTAATTAATGACATTATTTCAAAGTCAAAAGAGGCTACTGATGAACTCATAATGAATGTGGCTGGTGTGTTGCTTTCGGTTGAGTCTCAATTAAATAGTTTTATTGCCAATCGCTCTTCTCTGGGTAGTGGTAATGAATCGGCTCATCGGGTTGGCGAACTTGGAGCGATGCCAGAGAGTGAATACCTTGAAGTGTTATCGGCTGTTATCAAGGAGGCATTACAGGACTTTAATGATGCTAGATTAGCCGTTTTGCATTATCTTGAAAATCCGGTGGATAAAAGTTTACTTGAATTATTTATACAGAAATTAGATGAAGTGGATGGGGCAATGTTTATGTTGCCTATTCAAAAAGTTAAGCATCAGATTACTTCTCTGCAAGAGTATGTATCAAAAGTTATGTTTAATGCGGGTATTGTTCCTGATGCGATAGCGCAGAATGATCTGGCTGATGTTGTTACCAGCATTGAATATTATCTTGAGGCTATATTAGAAGGGCGTCCAGATTTAGAGTTATCAATGAACTCAGGAAATGCGGCTGCGGATCGATTACTGGAAATAGTCTCTAAAAGTGGCGTTGAAGCAGCAGTCCAAGAGGTTATTCCTGAAGAGCAAGTATCTGAACCTGCGGCACAGGAAAGTCCTGTAGAAACGGTTGTTGTAGAAGAGCCTGAAGTAGCGACTAAAGAAACCCCCACAGGTGGTGTACAGGAAGAGCGCTATATCATTTTAGGTGATGATGCGGATGAAGAAATTTTAGAGATTTTTATTGAAGAGGCGATGGAAGAGCTAGCCTCATTAAATGAGCAAATTCCGCTTTGGGCGCGTGATCATGGTAATGAAGAAGCCCTGAGTACAATTCGACGCTCATTCCATACATTAAAAGGCAGTGGTCGCTTAATTGGTGCCGAATTAATAGGCGAGTTTTCATGGAATTTTGAAAACATGCTTAATCGGATAATTGATAATACACGACCAGTAACACAGGATGTGTTTGATATTTTAAATGAAGCACTTGGCGTGATACCCCAGCTTATTGAGCAGCTTAAGGGCAATAAAGAACCGATTCCCAACATCTATGAATTAATGGACAGGTCTGACACGCTGGGAAAGTGGAAAAAGCCGGAGGCAGGTGAGAAAGAGGCTCCGGCTGAGAAAATAACTGAAGCACCAGAAGCTGAAGAAGTTATCGAAGATGAACCGCTTGAAGTAGATTCAGGTATCGATAAGTCCGTCACAATAGAAATTTCAGAAGATGAAGTCATGGATGAAATTTCAGAAGATGAGCTTGATCTTGAAGCAGAAGAAATACCTGATGATAATACAGGTTTAGATTTAATTGATGAATATGATGCAGATTCAGGTGATGAGTTTGATATTGATTTAACCGAAGAATTAGAAGCCCTTCAAATCGCCTCATCTGATGAAGAAGAGACCGACTTAAATGAACTGGGGCTTGATGAGCTTTCCGCTGAATTGCCCTCCTTTGACGAAGCCCTGGCAGAAGATGTTTTAATCGAAGAGCCTGTTCCTGATGAAGATACCCTGCAAATATATATTGATCCTGTGCTGTTTGATATTTTCAAGGGTGAATCTGAAAGCCATCTGCAACAGATAAACCATATGCTTCATCAGCATAAGCGATCAATTGAACCATTAGCGGCTAATGCTGAACTGTTACGAGCATTGCATACTTTGTTCGGCAGTGCGCGAACTGCCGAAGTTGATGAGATTGCAGAGCTTTGCGGGGCGCTTGAAAAATATGTGCGACTCTATTTGGGTGGCGAAGATTTAAATATTTCAGATTCGGGTGTGAAGCTAATCGAAGATGTGACCAATAAAGTTACAGCTATGCTTAATGCACTAAAAGATAAAAATCATCAACTTGAAGCTGATGAGGTTTTGTTAAAAAGAATTGCAGAGTTAAGTGATGAAAAACAGGACACATCAGTAAAAGTTGAAAGTGTCAATACGGTAGAAACAATTGAATCGAGTCTTTCAGATGAATCAGATTTACCGAGACCGGATGCTGAAAAGCAGGAAAGTAATGTAGAGTCTTTGGTCAGTTACTCAGATGTGGACGATGAGCTGGTAGAAATTTTTCTTGAAGAAGCAGAGGAATTGCTAGATAACTGCGAAAATAGTTTGCAGCGCTGGAATTCAGATAATAGTGATGAAGAAAGTGTTCTAGACTTGCAGCGTCATTTGCATACGCTTAAAGGTGGCGCCCGCATGGCTGATCTCAGTCCTGTTGGTGATTTGACCCATGCACTTGAATCATTGATTATTGCAGTAAATGATAATCGCCTGCCTTTTACCAAGGCTATTTCAAACGTATTTCATGATGCTTTAGATCAGCTATCCGACATGTTGTCCAAGGTGAAAAAAAGGGAGCCATTAACTTTTGATGGCGCAATGGTCTCTCATATTGATGCCATTCGAGAGGGAAAAAAAACTTCACCTGAAGTAGGTTCCCCATCGGTAGATGAAGCTGAAGAGCCTGAGCCAGCAATAAGCGAGAGCCTGGTTTTAGAAGATACCGACATTGCAGATGAGTTATCTGTAGAGCTAGAGCCTGGGTCAGTAGAAGATTTTTTAATTGAAGATGTGGATGAAGATTTTAGTATCGACATTTCAGACGATATTAGTGACGATATCAATGTTGATTTAACGCCTGAAGATGAACTGGTGTTAATTGAAAGTGATGATTACGAACTTGAATTAACGCCTGAGTCTGTATCTGATGAAGTAGAGCAAATAGATGAACCAGCTTCTGTTAGCCTGGTTGATGAAGAGGAAATTGAGAGAGTACCCGTTGTAGAAAATGAAGTTGCGTCTGATCTGGTTCTAGAAAAGACCAATGTGCCCCAGGAAAAAATTGAACCCCAGCCAAAAGATACAATCGCTACTGAACAGGTGCGTGTGCGTTCTGATTTATTAAATGATCTGGTAAATCATGCGGGTGAGGTAAGTGTTTATCATGCACGTATGGGACAACAGATTTCAAACTTCTCTTTTAACCTGTCTGAAATGAATCAAACAGTTATTCGTTTGCGTGAGCAATTGCGTCAACTTTCAATAGAAACCGAAGCACAAATTCTATCTCGATACGAGAAAGAGTCTGATCAGTATGATGAGGATTTTGATCCACTAGAAATGGATAGATTTTCAACCATGCAACAAATATCCCGCAGTTTGCAGGAAACCGTAGGTGATATAGAAAGTATTAAAGATTCTTTGGGTGAGGAAGTTCGAGACTCTGAAACTTTACTGCTACAGGAGTCCCGAGTTAGTACTGAATTACAGGAAGGCTTGATGCGTACCCGCATGGTTCACTTCGGGGGGCTAACATCAAGGCTGCGAAGAATCGTGCGTCAAACTGCGCGTGAACTTGGCAAAGAAGTTGAACTGGAAATTATAGGTGAAACATCTGAAGTTGATCGTACGGTACTTGATCGTATTGTTGCGCCACTTGAGCATATGTTACGAAACGCAGTTTCACATGGTGTTGAGAAGGTAGATGAGCGTAAGGCAGCCGGTAAAGCTGAATCAGGTTTATTAAAAGTTACTGTTGATCGTGAAGGTGCTGACGTCGTTATTACGGTTATCGATGATGGTCGTGGTATAGATGTTAATGCTATTCGTAAAAAGGCACTTGAAAAAGGTATGCTGAATGCAGATAGTAAAATCAGTGACCATGATGTATTGCAATTTATTATGGAAGCCGGCTTTAGTACAGCCGAAAAAGTTACCCAGATATCTGGTCGTGGCGTTGGTATGGATGTGGTCGACAGTGAAATTAAACAACTGGGTGGTGTTCTTGAAATAGATACTGTCCATGGAAAAGGCACGACATTTAAAATACGTTTACCTCTTACATTGGCCATTAATCATGCGCTACTTGTAAATGTAGGGGATGAAGTGTATGCGGTTCCATTGAACAGTATTGAGGGGGTTGTGCGTTTATCTGGGCCAGAGCTACAGCAATTTTATGATAGCGATGAAAATACCTATGAGTTTGCTGGTAGTTCATATGAATTAAAACATCTTGGTGCACTATTAACAGGTATACAGCCCGATTATGCTCGCTCAGGTCAATTGTTTCCCGTGTTACTGGCAAGAACAGGTGATCAGAGTGTAGCATTACATGTTGATGATTTAATTGGTCGACGTGAGATTGTAGTAAAACCAGTAGGCACACAAATAAGCACGGTACGGGGTATTTCTGGAGCAACTATTCTCGGTGATGGTCGTGTGGTGATTATTTTAGAAATGAACTCCCTGGTGCTTGGGGATTCATTATTCCATGTTACTGACGCTGAATCTATTGATACAGTGGGTGAAGTTGTACCTGAAGTTGAAGAGCAGCTAGAAAAAATTGTAATGGTAGTGGATGATTCAATTACCATACGTAAAGTAACTGAACGTATGTTAACGCGCCATGATATGAAAGTGGTTACTGCTAAAGACGGTGTAGATGCGGTTTCACAATTACAGGAAATTAAACCTGATGTGATGTTGCTTGATATTGAAATGCCAAGAATGGATGGCTACGAAGTAGCAAGCCATGTTAGAAAAGATCCTCGCCTGGTTGATATACCAATTATTATGATTACATCTCGAAGTGGGGCCAAACATAAAGATAAAGCGATGGAGATTGGTGTAAATAAATATATGGGTAAGCCATTTCAGGAAGATGAATTGCTTGCAAATATACATGAGCTAATTGACGATGTCTGAAGAAATAAAATGCATGATATTAAAAATTAATGGTGATGAGCTGTTAATGCCGAATGCAGCAGTTGCTGAAATTGTTCCCATAAAAAACATCATCAACGTAGCAAACAAACCTGGCTGGATGTTAGGTTATTTAGATTGGCGTGGTCATTCTATACCGTTAATTTCATTTGAAAAAATGGGGGGGGAACGAATGCCGAGCCTGGCCACGGGGAATGTGAAGGCGGCTATTTTGTTTTCTATAGGTGAGGACAGTCATTTTCCTTACCTGTCAATTTTAATGCAGGATGCACCAAGATTAATAAATATCAAACAGGAAGATCTTATTAAAAATAAAGAAGAAATAATTCACCCAGCAATCGAGGGTAAGGTCATGATGACGGATGGTAATTATAGTATTATCAACATTGAAAAGCTGGAAGCTATCGTAAAAGATGTTATGACGTATTAGGCATGAACTGTTAAGGAGAATCCCCATCAGGGACAGTCCGCTGCTTTTTAGCGCCCTGCCGCCTCATGTGGTAATTCTGGTCAGATAGGCAGTGCGATGAATGACGGCTTCTGGCTAAAATCACCTATCCCCCCAAATCACCCCAAAGCAGTTGCACCGAAGTAATAGCCGCAAGTGCTGCCGTTTCAGTGCGTAATATTCTTGGGCCAAGTTTGATACCTTTATAACCATTGTTCTTTGCGATGCCAATTTCAGTTGCGGACAGACCGCCTTCAGGGCCGATTAAAATTTGAATGTTTTCTACAGGCGATAAAGATTGAAAATAATTTTCTGATAACGGGTCAAGCACTAGTTTTAAATCATCTGTTTTATTTTCAAAAACCTGTTGTAGATTACAGACGGGATTAACTTGTGGTAGAAGATTGCGCCCTGATTGCTCGCATGCGCTAATCGCGATGGCTCGCCAGTGTTGTAGTTTTTTGTCTTCACGTTCATTTTTTAAGTTAACTACTGTGCGTTCAGTAATGATAGGGGTTATGCTGGTTACCCCTAGTTCAATTGACTTCTGAATCGCAAAATCCATGCGATCGCCTTTTGAAATTCCCTGAAGTAAATGTACGTTTATATTAGATTCGTTATCAGTTTGTGAGGCAGTTTCTAAATGAGCGATGGCTTTTTTTCCACTTATTTCAAGTCTTGCGGTGTATTCAGTACCTTCACCGTTGAATAGATTAAAAATATAATTGTTTTTTAAACGAAGGACTTTGATTAGGTGGTTGCTTGAAGATTTATCCAGTTGAACCGCGTCCCCCGCCTCGAACTGCCCTGGCTGGTAAATGCGAACTGATTTCATCGTTTGAAATTAAAGCAATCTCAAACTAAGGTTTGAGATTGTTCCAGATTCGCAAGGTCGCTTCAGTTTGATTCATTGAATAAAAATGTAAGCCCGGTGCGCCGATATCTAATAATTTTAGACACATTGCAGAAACAAATTCGGCACCAAAATCTTTAATAGAGTCGGTATCGTCTGCATAGGCTTCAAGCTTTCGTCGTAGCCATTGGGGTATTTCTGCTCCGCACATATCGGAAAAACGTGCCAGGTTACTGTAGTTAGTGATGGGCATAATGCCTGGAACGATGGGTATATCCAGCCCTGCTTTTTCACAGTTGTCTACAAAGTAAAAATAGCTATCAACATTATAAAAGTATTGTGTGATTGCTGAGTCTGCACCCGCATCTACCTTGCCCTTAAAATGTTGCAAATCTTTTTTTGCATTCTCAGCCTGTGGATGTACTTCAGGGTAAGCAGCAACTTCCAGGTGAAATTGATCATTAAAATTTTCACGTATAAAGCTGACGAGTTCATTAGCATGATTAAAGTCACTTTGAGATACGGTGCCGGATGGCATGTCTCCGCGTAACGCTACAATTCTTTTAATGCCCTGTTGTTTGTAATCATCGAGAATGTCTTTGAGCTGCTGTTTACTAGAGCCAATGCAGGACAGGTGTGGCGCCACATCACAGCCTGTGCTTTGTTTTATTTTTGTTACCGCATTAAATGTAGTTTCACGGGTTGAGCCGCCGGCACCAAAGGTGACTGAAAAAAATTCAGGATTTATTTCGTCTTTTAAAATTCCAGCTGTTTTAAAAAGATTTTCCATGCCCTTATCGGTTTTAGGGGGGAAAAATTCGCAGCTAAAATGTTGTTCTAATTTTTGTTGTGTTTTCATCAGTAAAACCAAATTATACAGTAGGTCGGATTAGTAAAGCCTGGCCTGGTATTCATGAAAATTTGACGGGTTATGCGTAACGCTACTAACCCGACCTACTTTTAGTGTTGTAGTTAACTGTTTTTTAGTAGCGGTAGTGTTCAGCTTTATATGGGCCTTCTACGGGTACGTTAATGTAATCAGCCTGTTCCTGTGAAAGTTCGGTCAGGTGTGCACCAATTTTTGACAGGTGTAATCGAGCTACTTTTTCATCCAGTTGCTTAGGTAATATATAAACCTTATTTTCGTATGCATCAGCATTAGTATAGAACTCAATCTGAGCCATTACCTGATTAGTGAACGATGCAGACATTACAAAACTTGGGTGACCTGTTGCACAGCCTAAGTTAACCAGGCGGCCTTTTGCCAGAATGATTAATTTTTTACCGTCAGGGAAAATAACATGGTCAACCTGTGGTTTTATTTCTTCCCACTCATAATTTTCAAGAGACGCGATATTAATTTCAGAATCAAAATGACCAATGTTACAAACAATGGCTTCATTTTTCATGGCCTGCATATGATGATGATCGATTACGTTTAAGTTGCCCGTAGTGGTAACAAAAATATCACCCATGTTTGCAACTTCATTTAAATCGACAACGCGGTAGCCTTCCATTGCCGCCTGTAGTGCACAGATTGGGTCTATTTCAGTAACCCATACTGTAGCGCCCATGCCCTTGTATGCCTGTGCACAACCTTTACCTACATCGCCATAACCGATAACAACGCAAATTTTACCCGCAATCATGACATCGGTTGCGCGTTTGATACTATCGATTAGTGATTCACGGCAACCGTATAAATTATCGAATTTTGATTTAGTTGCAGAGTCATTAACATTCATTGCTGGGAAAAGTAATTCACCTTTTTCCTGCATTTCATAAAGGCGGTGAACACCGGTAGTGGTTTCTTCGGTTACACCTTTAACGCTGCCCGCAATGTCCTGCCAGGTGCTTGAGCCGGGTTCAATAGTGCGACGCAGAACATCAAGAACAGCTTTGTACTCTTCATTGTCATCATCTTTGGTTGCGGGAATGGTTCCAGCTTTTTCAAATTCAACACCCTTGTGAACTAATAGTGTTGCATCACCACCGTCATCTAAAATCATATTAGGTAGTTCACCATTAGGCCATAATAGCGCCTGTTCAGTACACCACCAGTACTCTTCAATGGTTTCGCCTTTCCAGGCAAACACGGGGATATTTTGAGCCGCTATTGCCGCCGCCGCGTGGTCCTGAGTTGAAAAAATATTGCAGGAAACCCAGCGTACACTTGCTCCAAGGTCTACCAGGGTTTCAATTAGTACAGCGGTTTGAATGGTCATATGAATACTGCCCATAATGCGGCAACCGTCTAATGGTTTTTTGCCTGCGTATTCTTCACGCAATGCCATAAGACCGGGCATTTCTATTTCTGCAATAGATATTTCTTTTCGGCCCCATTCGGCCAGTGACATATCCGCTACTTTATAATCTGTAAATTCGCTCATAGTAATAATTCCTAAATGTATTTTTTAACAAATATCGGGACTGTTCGTGTCGCCGGATATTTAATCGTTAAGTCTTAGATGCCCGCAGAATCTTTTAATGCTTCAGCCTTATCAGTACGTTCCCAGGTAAAGTTATCTTCAGTTCTACCAAAGTGGCCATAAGCAGCGGTGTTCGCATAAATTGGGCGTAAAAGATCTAGCATTTGAATCAGGCCTTTTGGTTTAAGGTTAAAATGTTCACGTACCAGCTCTTCTATGCGGCTGTCATCAACCTTGCCAGTGCCAAATGTTTCAATAGAGATAGAGGTAGGTTCGGCTACACCAATGGCATAGGAAACCTGGATTTCACATTTATCAGCCAGGCCTGCGGCAACAATATTTTTTGCAACATAACGACCCGCATAAGCAGCCGAGCGGTCAACTTTTGAAGGATCTTTGCCCGAGAAAGCACCGCCGCCATGACGTGCCATACCACCGTAAGTATCAACTATTATTTTACGACCGGTTAAACCGCAATCACCCACAGGGCCACCAATTACAAATTTTCCTGTTGGATTAATATGAAATTGAGTGTCTTTGCTAAGCAGTGATTCAGGTAGTACAGGAAGAATTACCTCATCCATTACAGCTTCACGTAGTGCGCTGAGGCTAATATCAGGGGAGTGTTGAGTTGATAAAACAACCGCATCGATGGCTACCGGTTTGCCGCCTTCATAGCGAAACGTGACCTGACTTTTTGCATCTGGACGCAACCAGCTCAAAGTGCCATTTTTGCGTACTTCAGCCTGGCGTTTCACCAGCTTGTGAGCATAGGTAATGGGTGCAGGCATAAGCACCTCAGTTTCATTGCAGGCGTAACCAAACATAAGGCCCTGGTCACCGGCACCCTGTTCGTGGTTTTCATCTTCATCTACGCCCATGGCGATATCAGGAGACTGTTTATCAATAGATGTGATGACAGCGCAGGAGTCAGCATCAAAGCCCATTTCAGAGCTGGTGTAGCCGATATTGCGTACGGTATTACGTACAATTTCCTGCATATCAACCCAGGCTGCAGTGGTAATCTCACCTGACAACACAACCATACCGGTATTTATCAGGGTTTCACAGGCTACACGGGCTTTAGGGTCCTGCTGAAAAATACCGTCCAGAATAGCATCAGAAATCTGGTCTGCAACCTTGTCAGGATGACCTTCTGATACGGATTCAGATGTAAATAAGTGGTTTTTAGACATGTGTACAATTCCTCGTTACTAAATACTAGCCGTGCTAATAAAGCTATATGAGAGAACCTGATATTGGCAGTTTATGCCGAGTGTAGATCCGCACCCATTTATAGCCAAGCTAGAGACTAATAAATGAGCGCCGTTTAAAATTGATGCACTAAGCCTGACAGAGAGATCTGCTGCAGCGCTCCTTAGTGCGGACAGAGATTATAGTTCAAAAGATAAGAAATGGCTAATTTTGACAATTATCAGTGTGCTTAGTAGTAAACTACTTAAAATTTAGATTAACCAGGATATTATAAGGGAAGGCTCATTTACTGCCCTCAAATCACCAGCCGCACCATGCAATACAATAAACGCTTACATCTGTCTGCAAAAACTATCGGTTTTTTACTGGCAATAACCGGCACCGCACTATTTTCAGTTAAATCAATTTTTATAAAACTGGCTTATCATGAGGGGCTGAATGCTGACAGTGTACTCATGTTGCGTATGGCAGTTGCCTTGCCAGTTTATCTGGCAATATTAATCTGGTCATTGCGCACGTCAGATAAGCAGCCGAAATGTCTGCAAAAAAATATAGGTAAAATAATATTCCTGGGCTTTATTGGGTATTTTTTATCATCATGGTTAGATTTAAAAGGGATGGAATTTATTTCAGCGCAACTGGAAAGGTTGACGCTTTTTAGTTACCCGATATTGGTTGCCGTTTTAGGTGCCATATTTTTTAAAACGCCATTAACTAAACGTATTATAGTGTCACTCATAATTACTTATGTGGGTGTCTGGGTTGTTTTTAACCAGGAGTTATCGCTTTCAGGTGAAAATATAGAGTATGGTACTTTGTTGGTATTTTTAGCCGCCCTGAGCTTTTCGCTGTATGTGCTAATGGGGAAAAAAGTAATTTATCAGGTAGGGAGTTTGTGGTTTACCAGTATTGCGATGATCGCTTCCAGTGTTTTTGTGCTGTTATATTATGCCGTATTTTTTGATTATGGTGGCCTTTTGATTACATCATTAGCCTGGTTGTGGATTGTGTTGCTAGCAATATTTAGCACGGTAATACCCAGCTTTATGTTAGCGGAAGCGATTGCGAAAATTGGGCCTGCTCAAACGGGAGTGATAGGCACCCTCGGACCCATGGTGACAATTGTATTAGCTGTATGGCTTTTAGATGAGCCGTTTACATTTTTTCATGCAATTGGAATTAGTCTGGTTATTGGGGGTGTAACTGTTTTAGCGAGAGGGAGGTAGGTGTGGGTATAGGCTTATTTATTATATGGTGTCACAAAATAGGTACCCTGCTATCCCCGATGGAGATGAGCCGTAGCAGGGTAACTTGCCAGGCGTTTTTTAATAACTAAGCCTGATAGAGCTCGCTTAATTCTATTTTTTCTTCAGCGCTGAGTTCAACTGTACGGCTTTTATTGAGTAATTCTTCTAAACGCATGCCCCGGTGTTTTTTGAGTAAGTTATTAAATGCGTCTTTTAATGAAGCCAGTTGTGTTTCAATATTTGCTTCGGGTATATCTAACTGCATTAGTTTATTGATGATTGATGCATCATCTGTATTACGCCAGCGTTCCAGTAAGACCGATGGTGAGCTAACTTCGGTTTGCAGAATGGTATTGTGTATTTGAATTAACAAGTTTAAGCCCGGCATTTCAGATGTGCGCAGTTGCTCAGGTATTTCACATTCTTTTGCAAGTGATGGGTATTGTAGTAATAAAGCAACAGCCAGGCGAGTGGGTGTCATGCTTATCTGATATTTGGGTGAGGCTGGTCTTCTGCTGCGGGTATTTGTTTGAGAATGAGCCGGTGATTCCGGAATATGCTGTTGTAAGTTAGTGCTGGATAATCCAATCATTTTTGAAAGCTGGCTAAATAAAAGATCTTTAAAAACGCCATCGGCAATTTTACTGATTAAAGGTTTGGCTTTTTCAGATAAGCGACCACAGCCATCTGCGGAAGTTAAATCCAGGCCTTCAGATAAGTGCTGTAGCATAAAATCAGCCAGAGGGGTTGCATTGCTTAAGCGTTGTTCAAATGCCTGTTGTCCTTCCTGTCTGACTAAAGTGTCCGGGTCTTCGCCATCGGGTAAAAATAAAAACCGTGCCTGTACCCCGTCGCGTAACACGGCGAGTGAGTTTTCTAAGGCGCGCCAGGCGGCTTTTTTTCCAGCGGCATCACCGTCATAACAAAAAATTAATTCGGGAACAATGCGAAATAGTTTGGATATCTGTGTGCCAGAAGTTGCTGTGCCCAATGTTGCCACCGCATATTTAATGCCGTGCTGTGCCAGGGCAACTACGTCCATATAGCCCTCAACAATAACGATGCGATTTAAGTCTTTTACCGACTGTCGAGCTTCATATAAACCATAGAGTTCTTCGCCTTTATGAAACACTGGGGTTTCTGGCGAATTTAAATATTTGGGTTCGCCTTTATCCAGTATGCGTCCGCCAAAACCAATGGTGCGACCCCGGCGATCACGAATCGGAAACATAATACGGTCACGAAAACGGTCGTAATGTTTCTGTGGGTGCTTCTCGATGCTTAAGCCAGATTTTAAACAGGCGGCTTTGCCTTCAATGGTGTTGTCGAATTGCCCTAAAATGAAATCCCAGCTATCCGGTGCATAACCCATTTGAAAATCTTTGGCGATTTCACCACTCAGGCCCCGTTGTTTCAAATAATCAACTGCACGGGGTGTTTTCTTTAATTCATTGGCGAAGCTCACAGCGGCTTTTTCTAAAACTTCATAGAGTGGTTTTTTGTCATCTTGCTGAGGTGTGAAGTTGCCCTGTTCGCGAGGTACCTCGATGTGATATTCAGCAGCCAGAACCTCTATGGCATCAACAAAATCCAGGCGTTCATATTCCATAATAAAACCCAGGGCCGTGCCGTGGGCGCCGCAACCGAAGCAATGGTAAAATTGTTTGCTTTGACTAACGGTAAAGGAGGGGCTTTTTTCATTATGGAAAGGACAGCAGGCGATGTGTTCTTTGCCGCGCTTTTTTAGGGCCACACGAGAATCCACTACGTCAACAATATCTGCGCGGTTTATAAGGTCATCGATGAATTGCTGGGGAATGCGGCCTGCCATGTGTATATTTTGCCACAGAGAAAGTGGTTTCACAGGGGTATCTTTAATCTGTAAAGTTATAAATCAAAAATGTGAGGAATAGATGTAAAGCCAGGGTAAAAGTAAAAGGCGCTATATTTGTAGCGCTTGTTGAAATTTCTTGAAGAGTAAAAAAATCCTCCCCCAAAAGAGGGAGGTAAACGTTTCCAGTCTTTCTTTTATTATTATAGCTATTAAAATATTGACAATAATTGTAGAGACAGTATGTCGCTTAACTCATCTCCGATTCTGTTTGCACCTGAGCCAGCACCTGAAGTTGGTAGTCCGGGAGCTTCCTGATCTCGTATCTCATAGTTCATTGTTATACGAGTTTTCTTATTAAAGAAATACTGAGCACCAAGTGTTACTGTTTCAAATTTACGCTCACCATTGACCGTTTCAGTGCCACGGTTTAAAACGTCATAGCGAAGATCCAGTTCCAGATTAGGCAGTACTTTATAACCAAAATCCAGGTAGTAGCCATCGGACTCACCATTGGTAAGAATATTAATGTCCGACCTATTGTCACCGGGGTTATTAGTTGAGCCAGGAACAGCTCCACCATCAGAGCCGTTAAAGATCATACCATCAGCTGTTATATATTCGGCTGCTGCACGATACCTGCCTTTTAGAAAGGTAAAACCAAAGCCGTTACGGTCTCGATCATATTCGCCTGCACCAGAAGTAGTTAAAGTACGTGTACCTGACTGATTCCAGGCAAACATTTTCAAGCCCTGGCGGCGAGCACCTTTTCCACCGTATACGAGTTCAGATGACCAGTATACGTAGGTGTCTTTGTTGTCATCATTATCACCAAAATTGATACCGTTACCATTGCCGTACATCACGGCGTAGCTATGTTCCCAGTTGTTAACCTTGAAGGTGTCAAACACCTGGATGCCCTGGTCGCGGAATGCACCTACTGAACCTGTAATACCGTTGAGTGGGCCACCGGTATTTATATAATCAGGGCTAGAAGCGGGTAGTCCGTTGTAATTTGAGCCATCACCGTCTGTATAGCGTTCCAGCAGCATCTGGTTAGTGACATTGGTAAAATTAATATAGTTAAATACATGAATGGCTTGTAGGCCTTCTTCAGCAGTCGGTGTTTTAAACAGGCCTACTCGTATGCGAGCGCCAGGAATATGATTTAAAGTGATGCTTGCATCGGTTGCCGCTACACCGGTTTTGCCCAGTTTAGTGATACCGTTGTTGCCAAATTCCGCCAGGAAGAAGTAGTTGACTTTGTCATCAAGGGGGAAGCCAGTTCCACGAACACCTATTCGCGCACGTCGTATGTTAAAGGATTCAAAGGACTTGTTATCGGGTTTAGCCATGTTAGGTGACATGTTCTGGCCAGCAAAGGGTGTGCTAGCCGGTAATTTGTTGTCATCCATTATTCTAGTGTATTCAGGCTGTATAAACCCCCATACTTTAGCGCGTGCTGAAGCATTTGGAGCTTCAGTACCCTGTACTGCAAGCCAGTTTGCCGCATAGGTTTGTGTGCTTATTGCAGCTAGCCCGGCCAGTAAAGCAATTTTCTTTATATTCATTAATTTTTCCTCTTACAATCTTTTTTATATTTCGAATTTTATTATGGTTTAACCAGGGTGTAGCCTTCGCTAGTCAGGTCAATAATACGTACAACACCCGCATTTACAGGCGTTGCCTGCTTAACTAGCTTTGGCCTATGACCCAGATTTTTAGAGAAGGCTGCAATAGTGTTTTTACAAGCAGCAAAACGCACACCATTATTACTAAGGCCACTAATACGGGATTGGTTGGCATTTCCATCCATTAAAAGTCTCAAGCCAGGACCAAAGGCAACAATTTCTACATCTACTTTATCTGGACCAAAATGTTTGATCAGGTTGTTAGCTACATTCAATACTAATGTTTGTTTGAAAGGGTTGGGGTCACTAATTTGCAAAACTACTTTTTTCTCTGCAAATGGCTTGGTTGAACTCTCAGCAAGCAGATTTAATGAAGTTAAGCTAAGAATTAGCATTAATAGTATGTTTAGACGTTTCATTTAAAGTGTTTCCTCAGTAATAATTATTGGTATGAGTATAGAGATGTGGCTAATTATGAAAATATTCCAATTTTTTACAGAAAAGAAGACTAATAAAAATAAATGGAATAGAAATTATTCCAAGCTCATCTGATATAATAGCGCATCACAGATGGGAATGAGAGATGTTTTATGGTCACATTTTTAAGGCTGGCTTGCCGTAAAGTCGCATTAGTAAAGCGTATTGAGCAAAGTCGAACTAAGCTTTATCGTATGGCCTATGCCTGGTGTCATGATGAAATGCTGGCGGATGACCTGGTGCAGGAAGCGCAGATGAAGGCATTGCAGAAGATTGACCAGTTAAAAGATGAAGCAGCATTCGATGGCTGGATGTATGCCATTTTAAATAATGCCTGGTTGGGGTATTTGCGTAAAACGCGGCCAAGTGAGGATATTGAGCAACTGGTTGTCAGTGGCAGTGATTCGCCTGAGCATGAAATGCTGTTGCTGCAAATTGATCAGATGGTGGCGGAAGGTATGGCTAAATTACCCAATGCGCATCGACAGGTGGTGAGTCTGGTTGACCTGGAAGGCTTGAGCTACGGTGAAGTCGTAGATATTCTCCAGATACCCATTGGCACAGTAATGAGCCGATTAAACAGAGCTAGAAGTGCATTGAGTAAGAGCATTAAGAAAAGTCGTATAGAACAGAGAAATAAATCACTGGCGGGATTTAGGGCCCAGGACAAAAGGGCTGTCAATAAATTAAGGATGGTGAAATAGTAATGAAGTTTTCTAATGAAATTATCAATGCTTATGCAGATGGCGAATTGCAGGGCACTGAAAAAACAGATTTTGAAAAAGTGTTACAAGATGACACTGCGTTGCAGCACACGCTTGATGAATTGTATGCGCTGAAATTACAGTTGCAACATGCTTACCAAAATATAGAGCCCCCTGCAAAACCGCAGTACTCTTCTGGTAATTACCGTGTTGCAGCTTATGCATTGTTTTTGCTGGTGGCATTTTCTGGTGGCTGGATTAGTAGTGACAGAATGCATAAAAATACTGAGGCAATGTTAGGGTCTACAGCATTAAACCCTGGTATGCAGGTTATTGCTGAACAGCCTGGAAAGTATATTTTGCATATCAGTGTGCGGGACAAGGATAAATTTAAGCAAACCCTGGATCAGGCTGAGGCCCTGTTAGCGAATTACGAAAATACAAATCAGAATATCGAATTAGAGGTAATAGCCAATGCGGGTGGTCTGGACTTGTTTCGTGAAGATGCCTCACCTTATGCGCAACGAGTTAAACACTTGAGCAATGAATATCCCAATATCAAATTTATAGCCTGTAGTAATGCAGTAGAGCGTTTACGTGAGCAGGGTATTGAGCCTGAATTGATTAATACAGTTCATGAAGGCGCTACGGCAATAGATCAGGTGCTGCTGCGTATCCATGACGGCTGGTCATATATAAAGATTTAATATAGTCATCCTGCTGGTAGTTATACTAAGCAAATCATAAAAAATGCTCGATCCATTTTTATCAGGATTGAGCATTTTTTGTCAACTGAAGTGCGCTAAAATTTTATTAAACGGGTTTATTTGCCGATAGCTATATTGGTAAATTTATTTAATGCGCCGGTCATTTTATCAACTATTTTTTGTCTGTCCTTAATGCCATGACGTTGAGTTATGTATGCAGGATCATTGTAACTTAACCAGACCTGTCCTTTTGCATCTTCCCAGGCTAGTGCCTTTAATGGTAAGTCAATGCCAGATGTTTGTTGTGATGTAAACAGGTGGCTACCCAGTTTCGGATTACCAAATAAAATTAATTCGGTAGGTCTGAGTTTTATACCTACACCATCAGCACGATCACTGTGACTCCAGCGAGTAATAACGGTGATGCCCTTCTTTTTTAATACGGCTTCAAGCTTATCTATCGTTTTAGTAACGCTGAATTTACTTGCTTTGCTTATAAGTCCAGCAGGTTCTGCATAGCTCAAAGTTTGAGTTGAGAGTAAAGTGATAAAAAAAATAACAGAAAGTAGGGGTTTGCACATATATACCTCGTTAAGCAAGTATGCTAGTTAATTGATAAAAATATCTTAAAAAATTAAATTTTAACAATATTAATATGTTTTTTACAAAAAAGCTTAAAAAAATGGAATAATATACAGGCATAATCGTCTCAATATAGAAGCTTAAAATATATAAAAAATCATTGGAGATAAAGATGAATAGACCCCCCTTAATTTTAATGTTTTCTACGCTGTTAATGATTATGGCATCCTTTATCGTTAACGCAAAAGATGCTGGTCATGGACATGACTATCGTACTTTTCATGTTAATGGAGATATTGAATATGGAAAAATAGCTAACTCTTATACATCAGATCTGGTTATGTATCTGGCAGGTAATCAGTTTATGGTAATGGAAGAGTTAATAAAGGATTTTCAATCAAAGAATAAAAATGTAAAAACGGTTTATGTTGAAACAATTCCTCCCGGACAAATTTTAAAGAAGCAGTTGTTAAAGCAGGGCGAAATTATGGGTGAAAAAACCTCAATGACACCTGACTTATACGCCAGTGTTAAAATAAATCACCTGAAGAAGCTTAATAAAAAAGGTATACTCGATAAGCATATAATTTATACGCATAATAAGCTTGAGTTAATGGTGGCAAAAGGTAACCCTAAGAACATTAAGGGTGCGGCAGATCTGGGAAGAGATGACCTTGTTCAGTCACATCCTAACCCATTAACAGAAGGTATTTTTAAATTCTATGGCAGTGAAATGCTAAAAGATTTGAAAATATATGACAAAGTTACCGCGGGTAAAAAGTGTAAAGAGTGTTGGGCAGTGCCAAAAAAAACCTGGTTTACAACTCGTCACCACCGTGAAACCCCGCACCGCATTGAAAATAATCAGGCTGATGTGGGTATAGTCTGGACAACAGAAGTAGCTCATGCAAAAGCTGAAGGTCGTAAAATTGATGGTGTTGCAATTAAGGCGCCACTTAACAAGCAGGATAAAGTAGCTTATGCAATTGGCGTATTAAAAAAGGGTAAAAATCCGGACAATGCAGCATTATTTTTAAGTTATCTTGCGACTGAAAAAGCACAGGACATTTATAAGTCTTATGGTTTTGTTCCAGCAACAAAAGATGAGCTGACAGTTAAAACTTTTTAAGTTTTTCCTAAAGTAGTCATAGTACAAAAAAAAGCAGCTCTAATATTAGAACTGCTTTTTTTATTGCGTTATAAATGTGCGGTCAACTGATTTTTCTAGGTTTAATCGAGTGAGAGCTATTTTCTCAAAAAACGATCAATTTCAGCAGCTGCCTGCCGTCCTTCGTTAATTCCCCATACCACTAATGATTGTCCTCGGCGGCAATCACCTGCCGCATAAACGCCTTCAATATTGGTGGCATATTTTCCGTATTCAGCCTGATAATTAGAGCGCTCATCGTAAGAGATTCCTAAAGCATCACTTACATAATGTTCGGGTCCAGTGAAACCCATGGCAAGTAAAACTAAATCAGCAGGCCACTCCTTTTCAGACCCTGTAATTTCCTGCATTTTCCATTGCCCTGTTTCTTCATCGCTATACCACTCAACTTCAATGGTTTTAACGCTAGAGATATTGCCGTCAGTACCAGAAAAGCCTTTGCTTAATACGCAATAAGTACGAGGATCTTCGCCTTGTGTTTTTTGGGCTTCTTCGTGGCCATAATCAACGCGATAAATGTGTGGCCATGCGGGCCAGGGGTTGTTCTCTGCCCGGGCTTCAGGTGGTGTTGGCATTAACTCGAAGTTAACAACGGATTTGCAACCGTGGCGCAATGATGTACCAATGCAGTCAGTACCTGTGTCGCCACCACCAATAACCACAACATGTTTATCTTTTGCATTAATGAAATTACCATCTTGCAAATTAGAATCTAACAGGCTTTTAGTGTTTGTGGTTAAAAAGTCCATTGCGAAATGAACGCCATTTAGCTCGCGGCCATTTATAGGTAAATCACGAGGAGTGGTTGAGCCCGTAGCAAATAAAATAGCATCAGTATTTTGTTTGAGTTCTTTAATATCAATGTTGTTACCAACATCCGCATTAGTTATGAACTCAATGCCTTCATCTTTCATTAACTGGACGCGACGGTCAATGATGCCTTTGTCCAGTTTCATATTGGGTATGCCGTACATTAACAGGCCGCCGATACGATCTGCGCGTTCATAAACCGTAACGGTATGACCCGAGCGATTTAATTCCTGGGCAGCAGTCATCCCTGCAGGGCCTGAGCCCACGATGGCAACTTTTTTGCCGCTACGTGTTTCAGGTGCCTGTGCCTTAATCCAGCCTTCATCAAAGGCGCGATCAACAATGGCGCATTCTATATTTTTTATGGTAACGGCAGGATTGGTTACGCCTAAAACACATGCACCTTCACAGGGGGCAGGGCATACACGTCCGGTGAATTCAGGAAAGTTATTGGTGTGGTGTAAACGAGCATTTGCATCTTCCCAGCGATTGTTATAAACCAGATCATTCCATTCAGGTATAAGGTTATCAACCGGGCAGCCATCGTTTGACTGGCAGAAAGGTATACCACAATCCATGCAACGTGCGCCCTGGGTAATCAGGTGTTGTTCATCATGTTCGGTATAAATTTCATTGAAATCTTTCAGGCGCTCGGTGACGTTACGATAAGGTGCCGTCTTGCGATCGAATTCTTTAAAACCTGTTACTTTGCCCATTGTTTCTCTTTAACCTTTTGTATAAAAGATTTAACGCAAATGGACGCAGATAAACGCGAATAAACGCTAATTAGTTTTTATAAAACCTGCCTGTCATTCCAGTATGCTTTTGAGTGGGTGTCCAGTGCCTTAATTTTAAGTCGCTGGATTCCCGATAGAAGCATACAGGGATGAGACGAAGTGTTATTAAATAATAGCGTTTATTTGCGGTTATTTGCGTTCACTTGCGTTTTCTTTTTCTTTATATCTTTTAAAATAACTTAAGCTGCCAATTATGCGGCATTCGCTTTTTTCTTCTGTTCTTCAAGTACTCGTTTGTAATCCGTAGGCATTACTTTTACAAACTGGCTTAAAGCACCGTCCCAATCTTTCAGTAAACGTTCGGCTATAGCAGAATCGGTGTACTTAAGATGGTTTTCTATCATGGTTTTCAATTCGTTTATGTCTTCATCGGCAGAAACATTTTCTAACTCAACCATGCCCATATTGCATTTGGTTGAAAGGTCTCCCGCATGATCCCAGATGTAAGCAATACCACCACTCATGCCGGCAGCAAAGTTACGGCCAATTGAGCCTAATACCGCAATGCGTCCACCGGTCATGTATTCACAGCCGTGGTCACCAATGCCCTCAACCACTGCTGTCGCGCCAGAATTTCTTACACAGAAACGTTCCGCTGCAATGCCGCGGAAATATGCCTCACCAGACGTTGCGCCGTATAAGCAAACGTTACCAACAATAATATTTTCTTCAGCAACGAAGGTGCTGTTTTTCGCGGGTGCAACAATCACGCGTCCACCACTTAAGCCTTTACCAACATAGTCATTAGCATCGCCTTCAACTTCAATGGAAATGCCTTTTGCAAGGAAAGCACCTAAAGACTGACCCGCTGAGCCGGTGAGCTTTATTGTTATGGTGTCATCAGCTAATAATTCGGCGCCATATTTTTTGGCTACTTCATTCGAAAGCATGGTGCCAACTACACGGTTGATATTGATAACGGGTAAATTAATTTCAACTTTTTTACCTGTTTCTAATGCGTCTTTTGCTAACTCAATTAACTGGTTATCCAGTGCATCATCTAAACCATGGTCCTGCTTAATGGTTTGATGTACCTCTACATTTTCATGTGGTTTTTCAGCGGGTGTGAGTAGCATGTTTAAGTCAATGCCACTTTGTTTCCAGTGTTCTGAGTCAGTTGCCTGTTCGAGGCAATCAACGCGACCAATCATTTCATTGATAGTGCGGAAACCTAATTGCGCCATAATTTTGCGCATGTCTTCAGCGACCATAAACAGGTAGTTCACAACATGTTCAGGTTTGCCGGTGAATTTTTTGCGCAGTTCTTTGTCCTGGGTTGCGATACCAACCGGGCAGGTGTTCAGGTGGCACTTGCGCATCATGATGCAACCCATGGTAATTAATGGCGCGGTTGCAAAGCCGTATTCTTCTGCACCGAGTAAGGCGGCAATAGCCACATCGCGGCCCGTTTTCATTTGCCCATCGGTTTGAATAATGACACGCGAGCGCAAATCATTCATAACCAGTGTCTGGTGTGTTTCTGCAACCCCTAATTCCCATGGCAGGCCGGCGTGTTTAATAGAGGTAATGGGTGAAGCACCGGTACCGCCATCATGACCCGCGATAACAATATGATCCGCGTGTGCCTTGGTTACACCTGATGCAATGGTGCCAACACCATTTTCCGCAACCAGCTTAACCGAGATACGTGCGGCACGATTAGCATTTTTTAAATCGTGTATTAGCTGAGCCAAATCCTCGATAGAATAAATATCGTGATGGGGTGGTGGGCTAATTAAACCAACCCCCGGCGTTGAGTGACGTAAACGGGCAATTAAATCATCAACTTTTGTGCCCGGTAGCTCACCACCTTCACCGGGTTTTGCGCCCTGTGAAACTTTAATTTGAATTTCATCCGCATTGGTGAGGTAGTTGATGGTGACACCAAAACGACCAGAGGCAACCTGTTTGATTGCCGAGCGACGTGAATCCCCATTGGCTTCAGCTGTCCAGCGGGCATCATCTTCACCACCTTCACCGGTGTTAGATTTGCCACCCATGCGGTTCATGGCAATTGCTAAAGATTCATGTGATTCGGGTGAAATAGAGCCGAAGCTCATGGCGCCGGTAGCAAAACGTTTAACAATTTCTTTTGCAGATTCAACTTCGCTGATATCGATTGAAGGGTTAACACCGGCTTTAAAATCCAACATGCCACGTAGGGTGCATTTTTTTGTGTCCTGATTGGCCAGGTTTGCAAAATGCTCGTAAGCATTTTTATCGCCGGTGCGAGCCGCCTGTTGCAGTGTAGAAATACTCTGTGGATTCCACATGTGTTTGTCACCACTGGCGCGCCAGTGCATGTCACCCTGGTTGGGTAAAATTGAAACATTGGTTTCAGCATAACCTAAGTTGTGACGACGAATAGATTCCTCTGCAAGCACATTAAAGCCAACGCCCTGAATTCGACTGGCGGTGCCGTCAAAGCAACGCTTAATAACCTCATCTGCCAAACCAACCGCTTCAAAAATTTGTGCTGCTTTATAAGATTGCAAAGTTGAAATACCCATTTTTGCAAATACTTTAAACATGCCTTTGCCAACGGATTTTCTATAGCCCTCAACAATTTCATTATCCGTGTTGTGGCTGTCGTTTTCTAATAAGCCATTACGTTGTGCATCCCATAAAGCTTCAAAAGCCAGGTACGGGTTAATTGCATCAATACCGTAGCCGGTTAACAGGCAATGGTGATGGACTTCACGGGCTTCACCTGACTCTAAAACCAGGCCGATGCGAGTGCGTAAGTGCTTTTGGACCAGGTGTTGATGAACTGCGCCGGTTGCAAGTAATGCACTAACCGGCACGCGCTGTTTTGAAATATTTCTATCAGATAAAACAACCAGGCTGTGGCCATCGCTTATGGCTTGAGCAGCTTCTTTGCATAAGCGATCTATAGCTTTAGCTAAACCAGCAGCCCCTTCTGACTTGTCGTAGGTCATATCAAGTGTTGCGGTTGTCCAGCCACGGAAGTCCATATGTTTAAGTGCTGCTAACTCTTCGTTAGTTAAAATTGGGTGTGGCACCAGTAAACGGTGTGCATGTTCTTCCGAAGACGCTAAAAGGTTTTTTTCCGGGCCGATGTAACATTGTAATGACATCACTACTTCTTCACGAATTGAATCGATAGCGGGGTTAGTTACCTGGGCAAATAATTGTTTGAAGTAGTCGTAAATCATGCGAGATTTATCAGACATACAGGCAAGGGCTGCATCATTACCCATAGAGCCAACCGGGTCGCGACCATCTTTAACTAATGGTAATAACATAAACTGCATGGTTTCAGAGGTGTAACCAAATGCACGCATGCGCTCTAATAATGTGCTCTGATTAAAGCCATGTAATTCCTGATTGGGTTCTAATTGTGATAAGGCAATACGCTGGTTAGATAACCACTGATGATAGGGCTGCTTGGAGGCAAATTCGTGTTTTAATTCTTCATCGGGAATCATGCGACCCTGATCGAAATCTATGAGGAACATTTTACCCGGCTGGAGCCGACCTTTAAGTTTTACATTGTCCGCATCAATGGGTAAAACCCCTACTTCAGATGCCATAACTACACGATCATCATGGGTCAGGTAATAGCGACTTGGGCGCAGGCCATTACGGTCAAGGGTGGCGCCAATGTAGCGGCCATCGGTAAATACGATGGATGCTGGGCCATCCCAGGGTTCCATAAGGGCTGACTGGTATTCGTAAAAGGCACGTTTTTCTTCTGACATGCTAGGGTCATTTTGCCATGCCTCAGGCACCATCATCATCACCGCTTCCTGCAGGCTGCGGCCACCCATTAGTAAAAATTCTAAAACGTTATCGAAGCTGCCCGAGTCGGAAACATCCGCTTCAATAACCGGTAAGATGCGTTTTATATCTTCGCCAAATAAGTCACTTTCTGCGGTGCCTTCACGTGCGGACATCCAGTTGGCGTTACCTAAGCGGGTATTAATTTCGCCGTTGTGGCTCATAAAACGCTTGGGTTGTGCGCGATCCCATGAGGGGAAGGTGTTGGTTGAGAAGCGAGAGTGCACCATTGCAAGGTGCGCAGTAAAGTCATCAGCAGTCAAATCGGTGTAGAAGGGCATCATCTGGTCAGGGTTTAGCATGCCTTTATATACAATGACTTTTGTAGAGAGTGAGCAAAAGTAGAATAGCTCACGTTGCTGGACGTTTTCATCATTACGGATAGTGTGTCCCGCATCTTTACGTAAAATGTAGAGTTTACGTTCGAAGTCGTCACTAGAAATCCCATCAGCAGCGGCTACAAATAATTGCTCCATATGGGGTTGTGCCGCACGCGCGGTGGGGCCGATATCTGCCTTTATTGGGTCAACAGGCAGTTCACGCCAGCCGATTAGCTTCTGGCCAGATTTTTCTATTAGCTTATTAACCCGTTTTTTGCATAAGGTACGTTCGGTTTCATTCACCGGCAAAAATACATTACCCGCAGCATACTGGCCTTTTTCGGGTAAGTCAGCACCTAAATCTTCTTTTGCTACACGGCTTAAAAACTCGTAGGGCAGGCTGGTCATAATGCCCGCGCCATCGCCGGTGTTAGCTTCACAGCCACAGGCACCACGATGCACCATGCGGCGCAGGATGTGATCCGCATCTTCAACGATTTGATGGCTGGCCTGGCCTTTAATATGGGCTACAAAACCTACACCACAGTTTTCAGTTTCATTTGCAGGGTCATATAAACCATGTTTATCTGGTCTGGTGTATTGGTTGAAGATGTTGTTGTTGCTCATTACCTGCCTCTTAATACCTGCCCAAATACGTAAGATTTGTCAGGTATATCATCAATTTAGCTATCCGCAAGTGCGCCGCAGAAAACGCGGGCGTCGGACAAGGGGTCGGGTATTTTACAGGAAAGTGGAGGTAAAAAAAAGAATTTGTGGATTAAGGAAGATCAAAAGCTTTTTGCCGCAAATAAACGCTAATGGACGCAAATTAAAGCAGAGTTTTTATATTCGTGATGCGCCGCAGGCGCATAAGTCAAAAATTAGCGTTTAATAGCGTTCATTTGCGGTAGTCTTTTGCTTTTATTTCTTTTTAAAAATATTTTCGAAACAGTAGTTAGTCGCCTCAACAAAGCCTTCCACGCTGCCACAATCAAAACGACGGCCTTTGAATTTGTAGGCCATAACACAGCCATTTTTCGCCTGTTCTTTAATAGCATCGGTAAGTTGAATCTCACCACCCGCACCGGGTTTAGTGGTTCGTAGCAGATCAAAAATATCCGGTGTTAAAATATAGCGACCTATCACCGCAAGGTTGCTGGGTGCCTCATCTGCGGGGGGCTTTTCAACCATGTCTTTTACGCGAAAGATATTATCGTTAATCATCTCACCATCAATGACACCATAGCTACTGATATTTTCTTTGGGGACTTCTTCAATGGCAATAATAGAGCAACGAAATTGTTTGTAGAGTGCGGCCATTTGTTTCATTACGCTGTCTTCACCGGGCTCGGTTATACATAGGTCATCCGCTAAAATCACCCCAAACGCCTGGTCGCCAATCATGTTTTCACCGGTAAGTACCGCATGGCCAAGGCCTTTCATTTGCTTTTGGCGGGTATAGGTGAATGTGCAGTTATCTAACAGGTTGCGAATTTCTATTAATTTTTCTTCTTTACCCGTGCCGGATATTTCAGTTTCCAGTTCATAACTGATATCGAAGTGATCGGCAATAGCGTGTTTGCCGCGACCTGTTACAAACGAATTGTTGATCATGCCCGCATCCATGGCTTCTTCAACCGCATAATGAATTAAAGGTTTGTCTACTACGGGTAGCATTTCCTTTGGAATAGATTTTGTGGCAGGCAGGAAGCGGGTTCCATAACCGGCTACGGGGTAGAGGCACTTATTGATCATGCAGGGAGTCCTTAACTGAAACAGGTTTAATTTAGAGCATCATACTTTAAAAGAAGTTGTAAGTCATAAGCCGTAAGCCGTAAGTCAAAAAACAAAGTCAAAGGCAAAAAAACGGCCAGGCTTTGCCTGACCGCTTTTGGCTTACGACTTATAACTTAATACTTACGACTATGTTTTATGGTATTGCTCACTCAACTCATGCACCGAATCAACAAGCACTTTAACGTGCTCAGGATTGATATCAGGTGTAATGCCGTGGCCTAAATTAAACACATGCCCTTCGCCTGTGCCAAAGTCTTTAAGGATTTTAGCCGCCTCTTCACGAATCACTTCAGGTGATGCATAAAGAGTATTTGGATCCATATTGCCCTGCAGTGCAACGCGGTCACCAACCAGGGCTTTGGCATCTGCAATGCTGGTGCTCCAGTCAATGCCCAGGGCGTTACAGCCCGTGTCTGCCATGGCATTGAGCCATTGACCGCCACCTTTGGTGTATAAAATAATCGGTACCTGTCGGCCATCGGCTTCACGGGTAAGGTTAGATACGATTTTCTGCATGTACTCTAATGAAAACAGACGATACATTTCAGGGTTCAAGTTGCCACCCCAGGTGTCAAAAATCATTACGGCCTGTGCGCCTGCGGCGATTTGTGCATTTAGGTAGGTTGTTACAGATTCGGCAATTTTATCTAGTAACTGGTGCGCCAGGGCAGGGTCATTAAACAGCATGGTTTTAGATTTGCTAAAGGCTTTGCTGCTGCCGCCTTCAATCATATAGGTGGCCAGTGTCCAGGGGCTGCCGGAAAAGCCAATTAAAGGTACATCGCCATTGAGCTCGCGGCGAATCGTGCGTACCGCATCCATTACATATTTAAGCTCGCCTTCCGGGTCGGGAATGGGCAGGTTTTTTACATCTGTGGCGGTGCGAATGGGTGTTTTAAATTTCGGGCCTTCGCCGGTTTCAAAATATAAACCTAAACCCATGGCATCGGGAATTGTTAATATGTCTGAAAATAAAATCGCCGCGTCAAGATCAAACCGTCGTAAGGGTTGCAGGGTTACTTCACAGGCCAGGTCGGGGTTCATGCACAGGCTCATAAAGTCACCAGCTTGTTCACGGGTGGCGCGATATTCAGGTAAATAGCGGCCAGCCTGGCGCATTATCCAGATGGGGGTTTTATCTACCGGCTGTTTTAGCAGGGCGCGGAGGAAACGATCGTTTTTCAGTTCGGTCATGGTTTCTGTCAAAGTTTGAAGTTAAATATTCTAGCTTTGTCATTCGGGAATGACAGAATATAAAATTTGTTCAGGTGTTAAGTTGAGCTTTAATTTTACCGCTCACCGCACCCATATCTGCACGGCCCTGCATCTGGGGTTTGAGAATCCCCATAACCTTGCCCATATCCTTTATAGATGCGGCACCGGTTTCACCAATGGCTTTGCTAATTAGCTGATCAATCTCATCATCGCTAAGGGCTTCAGGCAGGAAGTCCTGTAAAACTGAAACTTCATACTCTTCCTGTTCCCATAAATCATCTCTACCCGCCTCTTTATACTGGCTGATAGATTCGCGACGCTGTTTAACCATTTTGTCGAGCACGGCAAGCACTCGGTCATCATCCAGCTCAATGCGCTCATCGACTTCTATCTGCTTAATCGCAGCTAAAACCAAACGAATGACACCCAGGCGTTTTTTGTCGCCACCTTTCATGGCGGCCTTCATGTCGTCTGTCAGGCTTTGCTTGAGGTTGGTGCTCATAGCGATGCTATCTTAGCGGCGACGATGAGGGTTACGAGTTAAACGCTCGCGCTCTTTCGATAATTTCTTCAGGTTACGTTTTACAGCAGCGGCTGCTTTACGCTTACGTTCAGTTGTGGGCTTTTCATAGCACTCACGACGACGGATTTCGGTTAAGATACCTGCCTTCTCGCATGAACGTTTGAAACGACGTAGAGCAACGTCAAACGGCTCGTTGTCTTTAACTTTTACTTGTGGCATTCAGAACTCTCACTCTAAAATAGAACATAATTTATTAACAGGTACCAATCCAGTACCGTGGAACCGCGGGATTATAGCCCCTTGAGCGCTAATTACCAAATTAAATATGCAGAAAATTAAATAATGATTGTTTTAGGTATTGAATCTTCCTGTGATGAGACAGGTTTGGCCGTATATGACACAAAACGGGGGCTGCTGGCCCACGTGCTGCATTCGCAAATTGCGCTGCATGGTGAATATGGTGGTGTCGTACCCGAACTGGCCTCGCGCGATCATGTGCGATATTTATTGCCCCTGGCAGAGCAGGTGTTAAAAAAGGCGAATATTACAAAAGCCGAATTAAATGGCATTGCCTACACAGCAGGCCCCGGATTGATGGGGGCCTTGATGGTTGGTGCCTGTACGGGTAGAGCCATGGCCATGGCATTAGGTATTCCCGCTGTAGCTGTTCATCATATGGAGGGTCATTTATTAGCCCCGATGCTGGAAGCATTAGCCCCCGAGTTTCCCTTTGTCGCCTTGCTGGTATCTGGCGGGCACACCCTGCTGGCGGAAGTTAAAGGTGTCGGCCAATATGAATTGCTCGGTGAAAGTCTCGATGATGCGGCGGGAGAGGCTTTTGATAAAACAGCCAAAATGTTGGGCCTGGGTTATCCCGGTGGTCCTGTTTTGGCTAAACTGGCGGAGCAAGGGAAGTCGGGAAAATATAAATTTCCCCGACCCATGTGTGATCGTCCGGGGCTGGATTTTAGTTTTAGTGGCTTAAAAACTTTCAGTCTTAATACCTGGCAAAAAGAAGTTGAGCTGGGTAATGAAAATGAGCAGACCCAGGCGAATATCTGTCGAGCCTTTGAAGAAGCAGTGGTGGATACCTTAATGATTAAGTCTCGCCGGGCAATTCAGCAGGTGAGGGCGAAAACCCTGGTGATAGCCGGTGGGGTTGGGGCAAATCTGAGTTTACGAAAATCATTAAAGGCAATGATGGAAAAAGAAGGCGGGGAATTGTTTTATCCAAGAATTGAGTTTTGTACGGATAATGGGGCGATGATTGCGTATGCGGGTGCTTTGAGACTTGAGGCCGGAGAGAGTGAGGCGTTGGCTGTAGGGGTTCGGGCTAGGTGGCCTATGAATGAGTTAAGTGCAGTCGTAAGTCGTAAGTCTTAAGTCAAAGCGGTCAGGCCTAAGCCGGTTTGCTTTTGACATAAGACTTCTTTAATTACCCTGTTTAGGTACTTCTCCATCGGGGAAAGAGCGCCAAAAAGCGGCGACCTTACCCCGATGGAGGTAGGCCTAAACAGAAATCGTTGTTTAGGTTTTTTTGCTGCCGATTTTATCTTCCTTGCCCGCCAGCAATTTACGGATATTACTTTTGTGTCGCCAAACCAACAGCATCGCCATAAAAGCTACGCAACCCGAAATTACCGCTGACTGGGTAATAAACCACGCCAGTACGGGGGAGCTGCTTGCGGCAACCAAAGCAGACAGGGATGAGTAGCGCAGGGTCAGTGCCATAAATAACCAGATTCCAATGGTGCCTAAGCCCAGCAACCAGTTTGTGCCGAGTAGCACACCTAAAATCGTCGCCACACCCTTGCCACCGGCAAAGCCATAATATAGTGGGAACAAATGACCTAAAAAGGCGGCTATACCGGTCGCTGCAATAATTTCATCTGGCATATCCATCAATACGGCAATTAAAACCGGAATCAAGCCCTTTAACATATCCCCCAGCAGGGTGATGATGGCGGCTTTTTTACCCCCTGCACGCAGTACATTAGTGGCACCGGGATTATTAGAGCCTACAGTTCTGGGGTCGGACAGGCCCATAATTTTGCATGTGATAATTGCGGTGGAAACCGAACCGAGTAAATAGCCGAACAGGGCGAAGCCAATAATTAGTATAATGGGCTGCTGAAGTAGGTCCACGAAGGTATCCAGTTGATAATGATTAAAGCGCGCAATTTAGCACGAATTGAAACAACGGTGAAATTATATGCTGCTGGATAGCCCCAGGGTGAGCTGCCTGTTTGTGCATGGCTGGGCAATGAATAGCACAGTATGGCAGCCTGTGCTGGATAAGTTGCCAGAGTGGATTGATGCTGAGCTTATCGATTTACCCGGGCATGGGCAAAGAGCAAATGAATCGTTTACGGATTTGCAGAGCCTCACAATAGATCTACAGCGACAGTGTGAAAGCGTTAAAAAAGCCGGACAGCCATTGGTATTAGTGGGCTGGTCACTAGGTGGTTTACCCTGCTTGCAATTGGCTATTAATCAATCAGAGGAAGTTGATGGTTTGATACTGATCAGTTGTAATCCCTGCTTTGTGAGTAGAGATAACTGGCGCTGTGGCATTGAGGGTGAAATTTTCGATGCGTTCTCCCAGTCACTTAAAGAAGATTTTTCAGGTACAATTCGTCGCTTTCTATCCTTGCAGGTAAAAGGCTCAGATTCTGGGCGGGTAATTTTGCGTAATCTAAGGGAAAAAATATTGCAGCAACCACAACCGAATGAAGCCAGTCTGGATGCGGGGCTGGATATTTTGAAACAGACTGATTTGCGTGATCAGTTAGAAAAAATCAGCCAACCATTGAGCTGGGTTTTAGGTGAGCAAGACGGGCTGGTGAAAGTGAAATTAGAAGAAGCATTAACACAGGTGTCCGTGTTTAAAAAAGCAGGTCATGCGCCTTTTTTATCTCATGTGGATGATTTTGTAAAGCACCTGGAAGGTCAGCTTAGTTGTTTTTTAGCTTAAACTGAGAAATGAAATTTCAATCTGGCGGATTACGCGTTCCTAATCCAGTTTACTATTTAAGAATATTTAATGAGCCAATCAGAAAAACATCGAATACAAAAACATTTTAATGCGAAAGCGCTATATTATGAATCATCTGCAGTTTTACAACGTAGTGTTTGTGAAGAACTTTTACAACGCCTGGATTTTACCCGTTTAAATCCGTCAGTTATTTTAGATGTGGGTTGTGGTACCGGATGGGGTACACAGGGCTTGTTAAAGAAATATAGAAAATCAAAAGTTCTGTCACTGGACTTATCGTCAGAAATGCTTAAACAAACTAAAAGCAAAGGCAGCTGGTTAAGAAGGCCCACATTAATTTGTGCAGATGCAGAAGATATTCCCTTGCGGGATGAATCAGTTGATCTGGTTTTTTCTAACCTGATGTTGCAGTGGTGTGATTATAAAAAAGTCTTTGCGGAGTTTAAACGAATATTAAAGCCAGATGGCTTATTAATGTTTTCAACATTTGGACCGGACACGTTAAAAGAGTTGAAACAAAGTTGGGCGCAGGTTGATGAGAATGCCCATGTTAATGATTTTACAGATATGCATGATCTGGGTGATGAGTTAATGCAGGCAGGTCTGGCGGAGCCAGTAATGGACATGGATTTGTTAACGCTGACCTATAAAGATGTGCTGTCAGTGATGACAGATTTAAAAGCTATTGGTGCAAATACTATTTTGAAAAATCAAAAAAAAGCCGCCGAACAAGGCCTGGTTACTCCGGGAAAATTAAAACGGGTAATTGCGCATTATGAGCAGTTTCGAAAAGAAGGTATTGTACCTGCGAGCTATGAAGTGGTTTATGGTCATGCCTGGAAAACAGCGCAAAGAGCAACGAAAATTTCTTCGCAAGGCAGTTCACAGCCCGAGTTTTCTATTGCAGTGGATCAGATAAAAAAATAATATTTCTGCATTGAGTTAATGAGATAAGTTAAGTGCCTTATGTTGTGGGTGTAAATATATTTAAGCTTTGTTACGAATGCGCAGAGAAATATTATTAACCGTAGGGTGGATCAAGCGAAGTGGATCCACCCTACATAACATTTGATTTGCAAGGTCCACTTACACCAGCCCATGCCGGGTAAAGCCAATAATCACCATCACCAGTAATGTTAAGCCTGTAGCCAGCAAACTAAAACCGATTATATGGAAAATAATATTGGCTCTCTTTGTAGGTGGTTTTACCAGGTGTTTTTCCAGCTCTCCAGTTTCTCTCAAGCGTGCGTATTCCAGCGGGCGTTCGTGTTTGAATTCTTCAAGGTCCCAGCTACCCGTGAACATAACCGTGTCTAGCGGGAATTTTTCCGGGCGGAAGTGGTTATTGAAAAAATGCACCACAAATAAAGTTGCTACAGCTAAGAAAGCCTCAACACCATGGGCGATGGTTGCAACATTGAATATCCAGCCTGGAAGCAGATTTAACAAAGTTGGTGAGGCCCATAAAATCATACCTGAGAAACCAATAACAAATGCGCCCCAGTATACAGCCCAGTAGTCAAATTTTTCCCAATAGGTCCAACGATCAAGTTGTGGTTGTTTGCCCTTACCCAAGAACCAGTTGAACATATTTTTCATGTCATTCCAGTCTTTCCAGCGAGGTAATAATGAGTCGGGACCGAACCACTGAAAGTTTTTATCTTTCAGTATTTTATTAAGCACAACAATGCCATGACCAAAAACAGAGAGCAGAAAAATAACCCCCGCAGCTCTGTGTATTATTCCAAATATGTTAGAGCCGCCAACAGCATTTACAGTGTAAACTGCCCAGTCCGTATCTGGGTACATTACTGCCATGCCCGTCAGGGTTAATGTCATTACAGATAATGCCAGTGCCCAGTGGTTTAGTCGCCAGTACCAACTGAAGCGTTGAAAGTGCACACCACTATCAAATTTTTCATGTTTAACATGTATCGGTACGGTTTTGGAATCCTGTGTATACCAGACAATATTGCGTTCTTTGTATTCACGAATAAACCACAGTACAGAGTGGCTATAGAAGAAAATTAAGACGGCAATAACTATACCTACCATCAGTTTACCCACTATAAACATACTTGGGTATTTGTCGAAATCTGAGGTATTACCATGGGGATGATACTGGACAATTTTATCATCTGCATCTTTATGACATTCTTTGCATGCTTTTAAGCGATTGTCTGTGCTTACCATGGACTTTGGGTCGTCAATTTTTCGAGTGTCGTGCCCCTTGTGACAATCAATGCACTTAGCTACTTTTTCATTTCCTAGCCAGGCTAATTGACCATGGGTGGTTGACATATAACTGGCGACTTCTTTTTCATGACAGTTACCACAATTTCTGGTGACGACTCGGTGTGCGTTTAAACCTTCTGCCTCCGTAATTTCATGCGCGGTATGACAGTCGACACAGGTGGCACTATCACCTTTCCACGGGGTTTTTAATGCGGCACCATGTACCGATTTTTGATAAAATTGTAATTCTTTTTGATGACATTCACCACACATTTGCGGGGAGTTTTCCCGATGGTTTAAAGCGCGTGGATCGGTTGAAGAAAAAACGTAATGAGAAGTGTGACAGGTGTAGCAGTTTGCATTGTTATCTTTTTCAGGGTCGCCATGAATTGACAGGCTATAGTTTTTGGTTTGCGTAATTACTTTGGGGGCTTTTAAGTGATGTCTTTTTCGTTTGGCTTTTTTTCTTGCACTGGTGTCGGCCAGTTTTTCATGACAAGTAATGCAGTTAACTGCTTTAAGTTTACCTTTTTTATGTGGCAGTTCTTTTATGTCTGTGTGGCATTCGATGCATTCAAGTTTTCCGTGCAGGCTTTGTTGCATGGCATGGTAGTTTACATCTATAAGGCGTTTTTTACGTCTGCCATCTTTTTCTTCAATCGCAGAAAAGCCTTTAACACCGTGACAGTCAAGGCATTGTTTGTCAGAAACATCGGTGCTGATTTTGTCTTTTAATACAACTGCGTGAAGTTGAGATGAAAAAATTAGAAAACTGAGTAATGTTATTTTTAACATGTTTGGTGTCGATATTTAATAGTTTTGAGTATTAGGATTTCAGTTTCAGGCATGCCTGAAACTGAAATTCTAATGAGTGATAAAATGCTGTTAGCATATTGCAGGTAGATCTGTTGGTAATAAATTGAATTGTATAAGCTACCAACAATAATAATCACAGCCAGCCAATGCTTCATAAGAGGCATTGGCGATTACCAGTTTAGTGCTTAGCGGTTTTAAAGCCGTGGTTAGTGCTGTCTTTTGGAGACCAGGTTTTTGGTGGTTTTTTGCCAAGGAACCAGCGATGCATTTCTGAATTCAGGATCTCATCGAGTTTTGCCTGCACTACTTTAGCGCCTTTATTATTACCGTGCTCTTTGGCTTCTTTAATAAGATCTTTAATTTGCGGAACCATTTCAAAATAGAAGCGGTGTGCAATTTCAAACATGCCTTCCCAGTGAACATAGTCCGGAGCAAGCATAGCTGCACCATGACGTGCTCGGCGACCTTCATGGTGCCATAAATAAAAATAACTCCACTCAATTTCATCATTGAATTTTGTTTTATCAATCAGGCCTTGTTTTTTAATAACTGTAATTAACTGTTTAGCGGGTATAGCAAATTTTTTGTTAAATAATTCAACAAAACTATCAAGCTGCTCATAGAAATTATCTATCGTGTTTCGACCGTGACAGGAGACACACACATTTTTCATGTCTTTACGTCGTTCAAGCCAGGGTTTAACTTTTTCGCCTTTTTTAATTGCTTTCTCGTCAATCTTGAAAGAAACCGGTGCGCGTAAATTCCAGGAAATGCGACCACCAATATCATGGCTGACAGGAAGGTCTTTAGTCGCAGACATATGACAGGTAGCACAGGTAGGTGCTGCATTATAATCTTCACCAGCTATCCATTTAGATGAGTCCATATTCATCTTGTCAATATTGGCGCGGAAGGCAATACCATGCACCGACTCTTCATAAATTTCTTTTTGTGGATGATCCGGGCCTAAATGACAGCGTCCACAGTTATCAGGGTGGCGAGCTTGCTCGGCAGAAAAATTATGTCGTAAGTGGCATGCAGAACAAGCGCCTTTTGAGCCGTCGGGGTTAATTCGGCCAATGCCGGTATTGGGCCAGCCGGCAGCATTTAAAGAACCGTCTGATTCAACTCGAACTATTGATCCATGGCAACCCATGCAACCTGAAGTAACAACTGGAGAGGTTCCGTGTAGTAATGGTGCACCTTCTACAACCTCAGCGAGAACATTGTCTAGTGAGCCAAGAATATTACCGGCAGTAGCGTGGTGTGATGCATCAAATTCTTTGGTTTCTTTTTCGTGACAAGTACTGCAATCTTTAGGCGAAACAATAACTGAAATGACGTGGTCTTTATGCTTGATCGCGTCTTTATCAGATGGCCTGGCTTTATGACATTCATAGCAACCCACATTGGCACGGTAATGTTTTGAGTCACCCCACATCTGGTAGATGCCCGGAGATTTTTCGCGATGACACGAAACGCACTGAGCACTTTCTTTAGAAAGGTCTTCAAAACCTTTCAATATTTCTACCGGTTCTTCTTTCTTATTGGATGAGGCGTAACTAGTGGAAAAGGATAATAATATAGCCAGTGTTATCAAAACTGCATTAAGCAGGCGAAGATACAGGCTTGATGTTGAGAAGTGAGCAAACATAATAACCCCTAAATAATTTTAAAATTAATGTATAAATCCAGCTGAACTGAAGTTAAAAAGTATTTCCAGGGGGGGGGATTAGCTTAATTAATAGAGTATCTGCAACAACTGTGCCTATTTGAAGTACGCAAGCCAGAGGGGTTTAACTTCTTGTTATTGTTGAAGTAGTTTTCTGTTGCATCTATAAAAAAAATTGATGTAACTGTTGTTGCACAAATTAAGTGCGTAAATTCACCAAGTTGGTGCAATCTGTGTGAAAAATGAAAGAAAAAGAAAGCGCAAATGACGGCTCCTGCGCATCCATGTGCCCGTAGTATCAGTGCGTATTCTTTTTTCTTTTAGTGAATTTATTTTTGTTTAATATATTCTACAGTTTACTTGGCTGGCAGCCAGTGGCTTTACATTCCCTGATTCTGTCGAGAATAATATTTGTTCTACGCACAGTTGATTTTGTCGTGCAGTCTAAACTCACATAAAAAGCCCCATTTTTTCTTATGCTGCAATTATTATTTCGTGTATTAATCCAGTTTAATTGGGTTTTTTTTAAAGCTTTTTTTTCTGGCTTATTCAGAAAGGTTCTTAAAAGCTTATATGCTTTGTTTAATTCATTGTCAGATTCCTGGTATACCTTATTAAGGCAATACAGGCCATCGAAGTCATCTCTTGGCTTGTCACAATTATCAGCATAAGCAGTATTGGCTAGAAGTAAAGATATTATAAATAATACTTTATACATATTTTTCCTTTAATTATATTTACAATGACGCTGGTTTTAGTAGACCGTAACATGGCCGTGCTTCTGTGGCAATGTGTCGCATTTTTATTTGTTTAGAATTATTGTGATGAAAAAGTTTAAATATAATTTAGTTTTCAACTTTGCTTAATGTGAATATGATAGATGTTTTTTGTATTTAATTTAAACTAAGATGCATTGCTTTATTTCCTTAAAATATAGAGTTTAAATTAGTGCTTGAAATACGCTTAGCTCCACTAGTAATGTCTTATTCGAAATAATTACAGATTTCAGTATAGACTTTGCGATAAAAATTTTAAATTATTAAACGTTAACTACTAGCGAATGGCAAGTGCTTATTTGTGGGAGCTGGGTACTGTGGTTAAAGTGTAATGATTCAGGTTAAATCTTAGATATATCGAATTGAGACAAAGTGTAAATATATTTGAGTAACCACTTTAGGAGGTTTAAGTATAATTCGGACACACGACATAATATTTGATAAGTGTTCCCTGCAAGCGTAATTATTTCAATTAACAAATACTAAAGGTCATACAACGTATATATGTCCTGTAATTTCACTTTATTTATTTTGAAGCGCGGGCAAAAAAATGGTATGTAAGCAAGACGTACTGGCAATTAACAAGTGTTGCTTTTACGTTTTCTTGCAAAGGTTAATAGGCCAATTAGGCCTGAGCCAAAGAGCCATACAGTTGCAGGAAGTGGAACGGTTGTTGAAACGAACTGCATTGATAAAGACATATCATTGTATGCTCCACCTATAAATGTAGAGCCGGTTAAACCATTAAAGTCGAGGTCGAGTGGGCTCAGGGCAGTGTCACCACTAAAATCATATATCAGAATTTCCCATACCTGTGTAAGGCTATATGATTCACCAGTTTCCCAGATCATATCAAAATTCATACCGAACTGATTGTTACTCACTAATGGAACTAATGATGGTGCTCCTTCACCTGTAGATCCATTATATGTCTCGTTTATATTGATCGTCCATCCATTACCGAATAACTGAGTTGTTGGTGTTGAAGTTACAGTAGTTGGAACTGTGGAGTCCGGCCAGGCCAAGGCGCTTAAAAATGTCCAGCTTTGTGATGAATCAAATAATATATTATCTAAAGTACCTGCGGGTGAAAGTAAAGACATTGTGCCTGAAACCTGTGCTTCTGGCGGTGGAGGCCATGAGCCGTGACTGGCAGCTGCGCTATTGATAAATATAATTGTGGCAGATATAACAGAGAGAAGCGTCAATTTTTTCATATTTAATCCTGGGTATTAATCTGGTAATGAGAATAATAAACATGACTGCGTTATGTTTTTACTAAAGCAAGTATGTTGCCAAAATAATAATATTCATAATATATCAATATGATAGGAGATTAATGTCTGCGAGCTGTTCTATATAGTGTAAGTATTTCTGAAGATTTTAGCTCTTCTGATCGCTATACCTTACATAATTTAACTTGTGAATTTAACTTGGACACCCAATTTAACTTGGACGCCCTAATTTAACTTGGACACCCAACATAAAATTTTTTAACACTACATAGTTTATTAAATACATCTAATATAGTGGTTGCTCGTTTAAAATGGATGTCCAGGGATTACTGTCCAGGGATTACTCATAAATGTGGCAAGGACTTGAAAAATTATCAGATATGGTTTTGGGAATGCGGCTATATGGTAATATTTGCGGGTAATAGTAATAAGGTGCTAGAGGGGTGAGAAATAAGCTCTTACCTGATTTATACTTTTTGTCCCGAATGCCTGTGTCGGGAATCTAGCGTCTTTGCAGGCCCTAAGGTCACTGGATCTTCGACACAAGCATTCGGAGATGACAAATATGTAATTAATTATTTTCAAGTGTCATTTGGTTAATTACATGTAAAAACCTTGTTATTTCAAGCTCTTCGTTGATATGTCGAAATTTTAACGGGACAGCAGTGATTTTTTGTATATGCCTGCAGCAATATTATGCAGCTTTTTTAATTCTGAAGCATTTTTTTCCGGGAAAAAATAAATACCTATAGGTCTTAAAATGTTTAGTTCATTTATTTTTATGAACTTTACATCATATGGGGTTTTTCTCACAGGCATTATAGATATGCCTAAATCAACTGAAACTAATGATAAAATAGTTTCATCATTTTCAGCTCTACAGATACTTTGAAGATTTAAATTATATTTATTAATAAGCATGTGAACATTATCCCAAGATTCGCATCGTATTCTTTCAATAAATTTATTTTCTCTCAACTGTGATATTTCAACACTTTCAAGTTGCGCAAGTGGGTTTTGCGTAGAAACAACCAGTTTAAGAGGTTCTTCAAAAAGTAATTCGAATTTTGCATTAATATCTGATTTACTTGAAAATAGAAAATCAATTTTTTGAGTAATAAGTAGTTGGCTTAGAGACTCAAAATCACCAACAGTAATTTCAATAAAGACCATTGGCTCCGCAGACTTATACGCCTTAATAATATCAGCAATGTGATCCATTGATATACTGTTGATTACACCAATGTTTAGTGTTCTATGATTTCCCAATAAAGTTGATTTAATGCATGCCAGTTCGTTATATGCTTGGCGTGCCTTGTTATGAAACAACTCACCATCGGGTGTCAGTGTTACTGATCGACTGCCTCTATAAAATAATGTTACGCCAAGCGATTCTTCCAGCTTTTTAATGCCAGCCGAAAGCGTAGGTTGGCTAACGTGTACCTGTTCTGATGCCGCAAGAAAAGTTCCAGTGTCTATCGCGGCTAAGAAGTATTTAATTTGCTGTAAATTCATATAGTATTATTCTATACATAATATAGTTAATATCAGTTATTACTATACTACGGGACCTCCTAAAATAGCTACTTTATTCACAGGAGAAAATCATGTTTTCAAATAAAACAATTGTCATAACAGGAGCGTCATCGGGGATGGGGGAAGCTACGGCTAATGCTTTCCTTAAAGAAGGTGCTAACATTGTGGTGAATGCAAGAAATAAAGAGCGTCTTGAAAAAATCTTCCTGCAAAACGAGGAGCACAAATCGCGCATTAAAGTTGTAGCGGGTGATATTGGCTTAAAATCAACAGGAGAAGCCTTAGCATCAACTGCACTTGAAGCATTTGGTAGTATTGATGTACTGATAAATAACGCAGGTATGTTCATCCCAAAACCTTTTCTGGATGCTACTGAAGAAGATTTAGATATGTATTTTTCAACTGCCGTTAAAGGTACGTATTGCACTTCGCAAGCTGTAATACCGTCAATGATAAAGCAAAATGGTGGTAGCATTATTAATATTGGCTCTATGTGGGTTGAGCACCCACTTGCCGCAACACCATGCTCTGCATCACAGGTTGCAAAAGGTGGAGTGCATACTTTAACAAGACATCTTGCTATTGAATTTTCTTCCGACAATATTCGTGTGAATACCATTGCTCCAGCAATTATCGATACGCCGTTATATGATAATTTAATGGATGCAGATCAATTGGCAACTCTCGCCGCTTTACACCCCTTGAATAAGTTAGGATCAATGGATGACATTACATCATGGGTGCTTCATTTAGCCGGAAAAGGTGGTCGATTTGTGACAGGACAGACTATCTTTGTTGATGGCGGCATTACTGCAGGAGCCCATAGATAAAACCGAGTATGCATATTCTCGATATACGAAAACAGCTTAAAGTATTAGGTAAATCACTCCCGCAGCCTCCACAGGCTGTGGGTAACTACAAAACATTTATTACTACAGATAAAATGGCTTTTATTTCTGGTCAATTACCATTAATAGATGGCCGTGTTATATATAAAGGAAAAATAGGAAATGAATTAAATATTGAAGAAGGTACGCAGGCGGCAGAGTTATGTGCTTTGAATATATTAAGTCAAATTGCAGAGTTACAAAAAAATCATATTTTTAAACAATTAATTAGGATTGAGGGGTACATTAATTCAGGCTCAACTTTCACTAAACATGCAAAAGTTTTAGATGGAGCATCCGACCTGTTTTCATCTGTTTTACTCAAAAAAGCAGGTCATGCAAGGAGTGTAATGGGTTGTTCAAGTTTACCTTTAAACGCTGCAATTGAAATTGTTGCAGCGGTAGAAATTGATAAATTTTCTTAAGTCTTTGATAGTGCTGATGTTTCCAAATACGGGCTCGATGACGGATATTCTGTGAATGTAAATTAGTTTTATTTTTCCGCGTTTCTGTTCGAGTTATTTTATTGTGCCTGACCATTCTTTGCTGGTATCGGATGACATTTTGTAGCCATCGATTGCGAATAGATCATGGCCTGACAGCCCTTGCTCATTAGAGTTTTGATTGTAGTTATAAGGTATAAAATTTGGCATGTTTATGACTCGTTTTATGTTGAGTCATTGTAACAAACAAGAGATTAAAAATACGGTGTTATTAGGTTTTTCTATTGCTATGTATTTTAACTACCAAATATTTCAGGCAATTTTGAGAGCAAGGCCTCTAGTTCATTGATTGTCATAATGGCATTATTTTTAGCATCTGTAGCGCTAGTGGTATTTGATTGAATGACATAGTTTAAGTACCAATACGCTGACGTAGTTTCAGAACTAGTTAAGTAAGCGTGTTTGTTATTGTTTGGGCCAAATACACCATACTGCCCGCTTGTGCCTGTAATATAATTAGCTTTATATGTTTTTTTAATAAAGCTATTTGTTTTACTTGCTTCTTCAGCGGTTATATCAGATTTTTGAAACTTTAGTATTTCTATATAGTCGTTATTTCCCGTGTCTCTCCCTGATTTAGTGTAGTGGTATTTATGAAATCCATTTTTTCCTTCTTCGCGTACGATCTTGAATTCTTGACCATTAAATACTAATGGTGAATTAGATTTATTATTTAAAGCAAAATATGTTGCAGCTACTAAAGCTGAGATAATTATAATATATTTCATTTTATTTTATTCCTTAATTTGCATACGCCTTGGTAACCGGCAAATAACCGAGTAGTAGGCTAGTGATTGGTAGCTTACTATAAAAGCACGCATTTGGTGGTGTGGGGAGAGCGCCCTTACCCATTATAAATATGTTGAACTTCAGCATTCAGTAATACTTACTGCAAGCCCGCCTAATGATGTCTCTTTATACTTGTGTGACATTTCCAATCCTGTTTGCTTCATAGCCGCGATACAATTATCCAATGGCATAAAGTGATAACCGCTTCCTCGAAGCGCAAGAGAAGCCGCTGTATATGCCTTAATTGCACCAAACCCATTACGCTCAATACACGGCACTTGAACAAGGCCGTTAACAGGATCACAAGTCATACCAAGGTGGTGTTCAAGGGCAATTTCTGCAGCATTCTCTACTTGTTGAGGTGTGCCACCACGAATGGCGCATAAACCGGCAGCAGCCATAGCTGCCGCTGAGCCCACTTCACCTTGACACCCAACTTCAGCACCGGAAATAGAGCTTCGATGCTTAATTAAACCACCAATTGCACTAGCGGTAAGAAGAAATTCCCGTACTTGTTCCTGTGTGCCATGTTCATGGGTAATGAAATAATAGAGAACTGCGGGTATGACACCAGCCGCGCCATTTGTTGGCGCAGTCACCACCATATTACCGGCTGCATTTTCCTCATTCACTGCCATCGCATAGGCACATAACCAGTCGTTAACGTTTGAATTAACAGGGGTATTCTGACTATGTTGGTATAAATCTTTAGCGCGCCGCGGGATATCAAGACCGCCAGGTAATTGGCCTTCGGCTTCCAGTCCCTTTTCGAGACATATTTTCATTGATTGCCATATCGCATCAATGCCTTGAATAAGTGTTGTTTCGGACAGGTGATCAAGTTCATTAACCTGTTTCATCTGTGCAATGGATATATTATTGTCTTTCGACATCTGTAACATGGTGTTGGCCGAGTCAAATGGATACGTGCACGAAGACGATGGTTCCATTTTAAGCGGTGCTTGCAATTGGTTAATTTCAGCTAAAGTACTGACAAAGCCGCCACCAATCGAAAAATAGGTTTCTGAAAATAATATTTCCTCATCGTGTCCTATAAGCTCAAAGATCATACCGTTTGGATGCTCGGGCAAGGGCTCACCCTTGTCAAATACAATATGATCATTCGGTTTAAATACTATGCTGTGGTTTTTATCTATATCAATATGATCACTTTTCCATATTTTTTTTACAAGGTGAGCAATATCTTTATCGAACAGGCTTGTCGGTAGATAGCCGTGCAAACCTAACGCAACCGCGCGATCAGTAGAATGGCCTTTACCGGTAAAAGCCAATGAGCCCTTAAGCGTACAATGGATAAAGATGTCTTTTATGTTTGATACAATTAATTTCTGATCTTTTATGCGACTAATAAAATCATATGCAGCCACCATTGGGCCGAACGTATGCGAACTCGATGGACCAATACCGATTTTAAATAACTCTAATACACTGATGAACATGGGGTCTCTTTATTCACTACCTGATAACGTAATTATCCTGTATCAATTGCAATTGACACACACATATAACGAGGCTGTAGAAAAACCCAAAAAAACGGGCAGTAGGGTCGGACCAGGCTAAGTCTTTAAAATACATGAAAAAAAAACAGATAAACTGACATTTTATTGGCTTAAACCTCGCATTTTGATATCAAAACCAATGCTGTAAGAAACCGAAGGCTCTAATACATTGTCGTCCATTTGCACGTAACCCTGGTTCTGTCTGCACTGATTTAATATCATTTTCTCTACCAACGGCTACACTTTCTGAGCATAAAGCTTCACGTTTACCGGGCTTATTTAACATATCCAGTCTCGGTGCGCATGTTGAAAACATTCAGTCGTACTTATACCTGCTAGTTGAAAAAACTCTTTCTGATTAATGATGATATATCGATCAGGTGGCGCCTGAATTTCCTGATAACCACCATGCACCCAATCACTGGGATACTGCACAACCCCTGCACGTACCATATTCGTATCAATATACACTAAGCACTGAATAAAGTATTGCTGACTAATAATGTTGGCAAGCATTAAATAAATAATTATTTAATATTCAAGGTATTTTATCTATCAAAGCCGACCAATTTGCTCATTACCAGTAATATAACATCCGGGTAAAACGGTATTGTCATAAATACCGGCAGTGTCCGGCACAAATGCACCCTCTGTATAATTTTGATCATGTAATCTATAGTTTCCTGAAACATAATCTACAAATGGATCACTGCCTTCAAGAGAGTTTAATTCATAATTACTTGCTTGTGCAGATTGTAAATTTATATAATCGAGTAAGTTTTGTTTTTGTCTCAGACCTGTCTGCAGCCAATTATAGTCTGACGTGTAATTAATAGCGGTATGATGATAACCGAGTGATTGCAGCCAGCTATCGTATTGTGCAGAGACACCATATACAAGATTTCCCCAAATACGAATATTAGTGCCTTCATCAGGTGTGATCGCGGCAATAACGATACCGCCTGTATATTCATTGCCATCAGCCGCATTATTATTCACAGCCGTATTATTAAACACATCAACAAGATTAGACCAGCCATGTATGTGAACTCCTCGTTCGCAAGTATCCGAAAGGTTCTGGTATATCAGGCTTCGTGTTGTATTAAACTGGCCATTAGCCGTTACCATAATACCGATCTTACATTGAGACGCATAATTGTAACGAACAGTATTACCATAATTGTTTTCTTCATTAAAAACTTCGCGGTCACCTTTTAAATAAATAGCAGGCCCACCAATATTGGAACTAGTATTAAATTCAAATACAGATTGATTCACGCCATACATAATGATGCCTTCGCCATCGTGACTGCCGCCATTGTTACTTATGTTTCTTATTAAATTATTAGCAAAACGGGAATTAGTTACATTCTGTAAATATAAATTGGCATGATTATTTTGAAAAGTTGGTGAAGGCGCAACACCATTTATAATATTATTTTCAAAATAAATATAACTAGAATTTGAAACGGTAACAAAACCGGTGTCTTGACGAATGGCGGTAACTTCTGCATCAAACACAAGCCCCGAAATAATGATATATGATCTTCCGCCCACACTTAGAATAGCGCCATCATCAGCCGGGTTGGGCGCAATGGTTAAACGTGCATTACCCGGGTTTGCAGCACGAATTCGAATTGGATTGTTCGAATCACCTGAAACGGCTGGGTAAAATGCGCCTGCAAATCGAGCATGCCCTGCATCAGGGTCTAAGCCTGAGTTAGCGGCTGTATACACGCCATCAGCTAATACAATATCATCTCCAGGCATCACTGATAATAATGCATTCTGTAAACTGTTTGCATCATTTACATTCACAGTTCTTAGGGGAGTAAAAGGGGATGCTGAAAAAGCAATGCTACCGGCCTGGGTTGTCGTTGTAAACGTGCTGTTTGATGAATCATCTATGCTTAGTATTGTATAAGTACTTACACCATTGAACCCTGATGAGGTATGCCTAACTCGAATGCTACTGCCATTATTTACTAAACTGGTGGCTGTTGTAAAAGCTTGATTGTCTACACTGTAACTACCATCCGTAATTGAAATAGAATAACTACTGTTTGAGCCGTTGATTACAACAGTATTTGAAGTATATTCGGTAGATGTACTTGCATTACTTATCGCATTGAACTGAATAACAGGGAGAGTATTATCTGATGAAGTATTACTAGAGTTCTCGGCGGTGTCTGTACTACCGCCGCAGGCCATAAGCTGAATGCTAAATATTATAAGAATGAGTGTTTTCATATGTATATATTGTTTTATTTATTAATATTGCATGCATCATTAATATTTTAAGTCTGGTAAAGCTAGATAGAGAAAGATAAGGTGTGTAACTATGAAGATAACTGGCGCATTAAATTACAACTTTGTGAAGTGGTTGGTATTTCTATTAATTATGTAGAAATGCACCGTTTGCTTTAAATAGCAAAATTCCAAAGTATTCTGATCTTTATGAATTATAAGTGAGTAACTGGGGCAAGAGTAAAAACTAATCACAATATTTGTGCTCATGAAAGGCAAGAAAAATTCTCAGCTTCACGCCGATTGTACTGGTCAAGTCCAACCGGACACTTTATTTTAGAAAATTTTCATAGTTAATTGGTGACGGATCACCGTTCTTAGAATAAAGAAGGTGTGATCATGCCATTAAAATCCATTACCCAGCCAATGGAATGCCATGCAATGCATTGAACGCGGTCGCACACCTCAACCAGGTGAGCTTTATGTGCAATGTAAACAGCGTACCCATGCACAATGGTCGCCGCTGTCCTGCGGTAACCGGGCTTGCCCCAACGGCCAAAACCATGAAATCAACCAATGGCTGGATAGACAAAAACAAAAGCTATTACCCGTAAGCTATTTCATGGTCACCTTTACCTTACTGGCACAACTCAGAGACCTTGCATGGCGTAACCAGAGAAAAATATCATCTTAAATAAAAATGGCAAGGTTACGTTCAAGTATATAAACAGCAAAACTAAAAAGAACGAATACAGAACATTAACGGGGGAGGACTTTTTATACCTGGTTCTAAAGCATGTACTACCCCAAGGGTTCAGGCGGGTCAGGGATTATGGTTTTTTACACGCCAATGCAAAAGCCTTATTAAAGTTAGTGCAGTTAATATTGCAGGTGAAACTAAAACCAGTAGAGAAGAGAAAACGTGCTGATTTTATCTGCCCGATATGCAAATCATCGATGGTAATTAGAGTAATCAACCAGGTTTCAAACTCTAGTTAGATATAAAGCGTTTAAAAAAAACACGTCACTCACAAAACACAAAGGAGGAATAAAAGAGCATGGTTAAATGTTAATTTTTTTGTAGTGATCATTGCTGCTAAATTCGCTCGTCCGTAAAAAACTGCGCTTAATAAAAAGCGTACGATCAAAGATAAAACCAAATAGATATTTGCTTATAGAGAGAACCGGTTAGAGGGTTTGTTCAACAACCGGATAAGATCGTGGTTCCCTTCGGTTTCACGATCTATCCTTATTCGTTGAACGTTTCACTCTGATCGAGACATGAGTTGGGGGCGTCTGTCTAAGACGCATCGTAAAACCATCCCTGGTGGCTCGACATCCGCTTCCACGCGGGTGACGGTCTTATATAGACACCCCCAACTCATGCCTCTAGTGGTTAACGGGGCAGCAGTGGCCTATTTTATGAATTTGTCGCGGACTACAATTTCATCAATACTAAGCTGGCCTCCTCTAGGCCATGCGCTCTTTGTTCCTTTGCCTATTGCAACAAACATTGATATTACATGGTTATCTGGTAGCTCAATGAGTGCTGCTACTTTGTCAAAATCAAAACCGTCCATAGGGCAGGAATCATAACCCATATCCTTAGCTGCCAGCATCAGAGTTTGTGCGGCAATTCCGCAAGAACGAAATGCCTCATCCCTTTGCACCTCCTCTCTTCCTCGATAATACCCATCAATTGTAGGAATCATAAATTCCTGTACTTCGGGTGAAGCATTAGCCCAATAGCGAGCCGGGTTCTTCTCCCAAGCTTTAATATCTGCACAAATGACAATCAACAGCGAGCTGTCTGTCACCTGTGCTTGATCCCATGCGGCTTCTCTTAATTGGAGACGTAGTTCCTTATCTTTAACAACCACAAACCTCCAATTTTGTATATTAAAGGCCGTTGGTGACAGCATGGCCAGCGATAATAGTTCATCTTCTTCATTCTTCGGTATTTCATAATTAGCGTCAAACTCTTTAACAGCTCGGCGACTGGTTATTGCTTCTTTCGTGTTCATAATTCTCACCCTGTGTAAACAAACTAGAAAATCCTATACTATAGGGTACATGTCAAAAATGTAAGAACGCACAAGAAATAGTCATGACTTTAAGGCAGCGTTGATCTCGGGTGAGTTGGGGTATGTGGATGATGAGGGGGTCGTGGTTACTTTAAAGGCGTTTAAGGAATATTTTTCGGATGTTATCTCCGATTATATTAACTCATTTTTACCCACGGCAACGATTGAGTCTGCGCGGGTTGATATGATGGACACGAAATTTTTGTTTCGGATTGGTAAGGGGGGTATCGGGTGCATCCGAATTTTATTTAGAGGGCTGGTGGTTCCGCGACCCTTGATCCACTCTACAGGCTCATGGTTTTTTATCTATTGGTATGCATTCCCACGGAGGGCCGTGGGAACGAGAAATTTGCGTTATTCGTGGTGGTTTTTTGTTTTAAAGTAGTTTAAATTTTACCGGCATTTTAAGCAACGCGGTTACCGGTTTTCCTTCTACTTTAGCCGGCATAAACGTGGAGGCTTTGATGGCATCAATTGCGGCCTGATCAAAACTGTCTCCGGCTGATTTTAGTATGGTTATTTTTCTGACTTTTCCGGTTTTATCAATGAGTACTATTAGTTCAACTGTGCCTTTTTTACCGGAGGCACGCATGTTCTCCGGGTAGACTGGGGTTTCTCTGTGGGTGAAACGTGGCAGGTCGCTGAGTTTATAAAAAGGGACGGGTGGGGGCAGGCTACTGGGTTCGCTGGGTGTGTTTGTAATGGCCTGTTTGGAGGCATTGTTCAGGTCGGGTGTTGTATTTTTTATCGTTTCAGGTTTTATTGTTTTTTCAGGGTTTGGTTTTTCTTTTTTCTGGACTGTTTTTTTTATGGTTTTTTTTATGCGTTTTTTTTGTTTTTTAACGGTAATTTGAGTCTGCGGTAGATCTAGCAGGTTTAGAATTAGCATGGGGCTATTATCCTGACGGGAGGTTTGTATAGCGGATAAAACCTGAACTATAAAAATCAGGCCAGTTGCCACTATTATGCCACCAATGAGAGATAGTAGATGTTGTGGTGTATTTTCTGTTAGGGGTATCACGGAATTGATCACTGGGTTTGTTTGTCATTGGTTGCAATTCCAAGGAGTTTTGCACCACTGGTTTTAGCCGCATCAATTAACTGAATGAGTATGCCGGTGTTGGAGTTTTTATCGGCTTTAATGACGACCGAGATGCCAGGGTTAAGTTTAACTTCTGTTATTAATAGGCGGTGTATATCTTTGATTGTTACTGATGCGTTATTGAAATAAATTTTGTTATGCCGGTCCAGTTTCAATATCATGTGATTATTTGGCAGGCGGCTGGCCTGTTCTGTTTCTGGTTTTTCAATGATGATTCCCTGGTCGGGGAATACGGTGGTTACCATGAAAAAAATTAATAGTAGAAAAACCACATCGATTAACGGTGCCATACTAATTTCTGGTTTGCCGGTTTTAAGTTCTGGAATTTCTAATTCATTCATTGGTTCAGTCCTGTTCCATGTCGGCCTTGAAATTTGTGATGTCCCTATGAATGAGTATTTGCATAGTCTGACTGGTTTTCATCATCAGTTCATTAACTTTTGCGCAGAGTAAGTGGTGTATAAAAATAACCGGTATGGCAAAGATTAAACCACTGGCGGTGGTTAACAATGCTTGCGAAATACCCGAGGCCATTTGTTCAGGTTTGCCCGTGCCGTGTAGTGCAATCACTTCAAAAACATTGATCATGCCAGTCACTGTGCCTAACAGGCCTAGCATGGGTAGCAGGGAGCCCAGTGTGGCAATAGTGGGCAGGCTGCCTTCTATTTTAGGTGTGATGCCGGAGAGTTGAATATTCATTTCTTTGATCAGGTCTTCTTTGTTAAAGATTTCTTTCCAGTTCATGTGTTGCAGAATTTTTGAAGCGGGGCTGGCATACTTCTGGTTTTTTTTGACTATGTTGACAGTGGTGTCGTTGAGCAGGCTATGGTAATCATTACGTGCGTGTTTTAAGAGTGAGTAAACACGAAGGCTTTGCCAGATGAGCATGGCAAATGTGATGCAGGCGGCAATAAAAATAACCCACATAATTGGGCCGCCTTTATCCATTTGTATGAGTAAATCAAAATTAAACATTTAACTGTCCTGTTATTATTAATTAGTATTTATTTGGAGCATTTATTTGGAGCATTTATTTAGAGCATTTATTTAGAAATCAATCTCAACACCGAAAAACGGGAAAAACGACATCCCCGTCACTTCTGTTGGGTTATCGATTTTTTCGTATTCATTACCATAGTCATATTCGACAATATTTTCCCTGAAAGTGATGTTTTGTATATCGAGATAAAGTTTTAACTTTGATTCTCTCAACAATATTTCACGGCTAATACGCAGGTCTATTTTGTAGTAAACCGGCGTGCGTTCTGCATTATGGGTTCCAAATTCAGGTATCCAACGGCTATCCGGGTCGAGTGGGTCTTCCTGGCGGCGTCCGGTTACTTGGGTGTAGGGTGTGCCTGAATGAACCTCGGCCTTCATGCTCCATGTCCATCGCTTCCAGCTCTCACCTCTAAATGGCTGGCCCCAGACTGCGGTTAAGGCGAGTGGCTGGTCACCAGAAAAATCACGGGTGATGCCAGTTAATTTATTGGTGCGCTCTGTTTTACCCCAGGATAATGCCAGCCAGCCCATTTTACGCTGACGGAATTCGCGTTTTAAGAATACATCTATTCCATAGGCTTCACCAATTCCCGCATTTGCAAAATTATCGGGGGGCAGGTTTTCATCAACCGGCACCACCAGCTCCTTCATCGGTTTGTGGTAAATTTCGGTTTTCAAACTGTATAAAGGGTTGAACTGGTATTCCATGCCAAGAATGCGGTGTTCCGATTCGCTCATTATCAAACCGGGGTTGCCAAAATCTTCAACTATTTCTGCCCCCTGTGGGGTCTGTAAATAAAGCCCCCATGAGGCGGTGAGCAATAGTTTATGTGTTGCCTGATATTCTAAACTAAACCTGGGTGACCACTCCTGTGCCTCAAATCCCCCGCTCACATAAATGTCACTGTATAACAGGCCCATATTGGTAGTGAATTTGTCTGTCCACTGCTGACGATATTTTATATAGGGTGACAGGTTATACGCGTTTAATGTTGTATTGATGCGAAATTTTTCCTGGGAGCTGAAATCAAAGTCCGGGTCGTTTTCGTCGGGTAAACGGGAGATGTACAGCTCCAGAGGGATTTTGCTGTAAGAGGCTGCAATACCCAGGTTTATGAGGCTCTGGCTATTGGTTTTCCAGCGTAGTTCAGGTTGCCATAACAGGGTGTTGCTTACCGAATCAACAAAGAAAGGTTCGCCATTTTCGTCACTGCCCAGGCTAAATTTAGTTTCGTTATGGTAATAGGCCAGGGTCATGGTGTGGCTAAGGCTGGGGCTCCAGTTTTGTTCCCAGTTCAGGCCGCTGGTAAGAAATTGTTGCTGGCTGTTCAGGCGGCCAGCAAATTCAGGATCGGACCTGGCGGAGTCACGAATATCGGCTTCTAATTCATCACCGGCGGTAAACAGGTAATAGTCAATATAACCATTGTCCAGCAGTTGATGATACAGCGCCTGGGTATCAAAAAAACGGGGTACCAGGGTGATCTGGTCCGGATCCTCATCCTCGTCATCTTCAAAGCTGTCATTGAATTGATCAGGGGAGAGCAAAAGGTCAATGTAACTACGCCTTGCGGAAATAAAAAAACTGTCCCCACCGGCTTCATTAACCGGGCCCTCAGCCAGGAATGAAGAGCTTATGGTTGAAATATCAAATCGGTATTGCATGCGATCACTTTTCGGGTCTCGTAGTTTTACGTCGATGACACCCCCGAGTGCATTACCATATTCAACGGGAAAGCCCCCAAGAAATAAATTAATATCTTCGATAAGCGAGGCGTTTATGGTGGAGTAAAAATCACCGAAATGATACAGGTAACCTACGGGTGCGCGATTAACCCAGGTTATATTGTCACCCTGATCGCTGCCTCGCATATAGACAGAAGATGAGCCTTCGCCGGTTGAAATAATACCGGGTAGTGCGGTTATTGCTTTTATGGGGTCGCCCTGGCTGCCCGGCACATTAGATAACTCTTCTTCAGATAAACTGACTTTGGATATGTTTTCAATAATTCTGCTGGCGGTGACTTCCAGTCCTTCAGATTCAACTATCAACGGCTTGAGGTAAACGGTATAAAGTGTTTTTTCTAAAAGTGTGGTCTGGGAATAGGACTCAAAACCCGGAGCGAGTATTTTTATTGTTTGAGGAAAATCAATATTAGGGAAACTAACACGACCTGTTTTATCGGTTTGCTGGTAGGTCTCTCCATCACCCAGAACAACGGTTGCATCTTCTAGCAAATTGCCCGTGCCTCTTTCTTTAACTTCAATGGTTAGATCGGAGGCATGAGAGAGAGGAATATTAATCAGGAATAAAAAGAATAAATAGTATAAAAGTTTTAAAATTTTCAACTCCTTGTTGGTATAGTCCATTGTTTCTTATCGAGCATGGGCCTCGGTAGAAGTCAACATAATATAACAAAAGGTGTTTACAGGGATATCTATTAATGGCTTCAGTTATTGATATTTTTTTAGGTCGCTAAATAAAACTATGTGCTTTAGTGCAGGGCTTGATCTACCCTACAGATTAATTAAAATTTAGAGGGGCTTGTTTAACCTAGAAAAATCAGTTAGCCGCACATGTATAGCGCAACCTCTTGACGCACCTGGCAAATTCAAAAGCCTGCTTATCACCAATAAGGTGACGAATTCACTATGCACATCAAGAGCTTATACTCTAAACGCACTTTCAACGGATCTTTCTAGGTTAAAGGACGCGGTTTGTCACTACGCCCTTTAATACGGGCTTTTATTTTACAAAATTAATTCAGGCGATTAATGCGATTTTCAAGAAATTGAGCGGAAATTGAGCGGACACCCATGTAAAATTGAGCGGACACCTAAATTGAGCGGACACCCATGTTACGTTGGAAATTGAGCGGACACCCATGTTACGTAGCTCTGGCACATACTGGTTTATGGCATCGGCTTCGTCTATAAAGCTTAAACCCGTTACGCCGGTTGGTGTTACTATGCTTGGGGTTTGTTCTAACACGGCACCAATAAAGGCAATCGGCATACCTTGTACACGTTTTATAACATAAGGTTTTAACAACGGCTTGCCTGTGTCGCATTATCAATTACATTCGCCGATACATAAGGAAATTCTGCGCCTTCATATTCCTCTTCTAAAAAGGGCCCATTGATATGGTTGCCACCATTAATGAATCGCAACATTTCATCTTTGTCTTCATCAAACTCATGGTTACCCAGTGTGCCAACTATGTTGCACTTTTGTTGTTTAAAGTTGCGGCGTTTATGAAGTGAGTTGTTATTATTATCTTTTTTTGAGTCTGAATTTTCACAAAAATCATTGGCTAATAAATTTAGAAAGCTGATTGAAGGTTCGTCTTTTAATAAGGCAGAAACGGGAGGTGTTGCGCCTACATGATCACCCGCATGAACAATAAATGCACCGTTTTTAGATTCAGCTTCAGCTGCTTTCAGGTAGACTGTAAGAACAGGGGTGCTACCAACGGGGTGATTACCGACGGTACGCCCCGTGGAAAGTTGACCATGGAAATCATTGAAACCCGAAATTTTTAAATGAACCAGTGGCGCTAAATGTTCTTCATGTTTTTATTCTTTATTTTTCCATTTTAATGGAATATTTGCAATTTGACGTAAGCCTTTATCCTGTTCAAGTGCGTCATTATGATGGCGACACTGTTTGGGCGCGCTGTTTACGTATGTTGTTGCACCCAGCAGAAGAGGGAATAACATGCCCATTAACATGGCTTTATGATGGTGGTTCATAATTTGTCCTTAACTGGTTTGTAAGTTATTCTGCAATTATTTGTTTTCTTCCTTACAGTGGTATTTCAATTAAGTGATTGTTTTATGAACTCCAGCTAGATTAATATACGAGTATGAGCGAAATATATTATTTTAGAATTAATGGCCTGGATGACGAAAGTTGTGTTTCAAAAATTGAAAAAAAACTTCAGGCAATGATGGACGTAGACGTGCTGGATATTGATTTAGATTCGGGTATGGCGGTTATTAAAAGTGAGCATTTGGCAGAAGAAATTTCAGCGGTAATTGATAGTGCAGGTTATAACGCTATTTTAATACCTGAATAAAGTGTGTCGTATTTAAAATAAATTTATCACTATTAAAAATGTATTAAATATATATCTTAAGTTAAGCTTTATTCGTAATAATAGTGTAAAACCAAACGCTCATTAATCAAAATTATTAAAACTCATTATAATTTTTTATAAAGAGATACCATTGGTCAATAATTGCGCAACTTTTAGTCACAAACAAGGTCTACTGCTCGTGTAACCTAAAATTAATACTTATACTATAGGTGACTTTAAGAGGAATTTTATGTGTAGCTCACCAAAAGGCAGTAGTAGCAAACCATTGTTAAGTAGTAATGTAGATAGCATGTCTGGCGATATGTCATCTACAGATTATAGTGATATGGTTCATCGTGCGAACGAAAGTTATGAGCGCCGTCAGGAAGAGTTAATTGAATATAGAAAGGCACATAGAAACAAACTTAAATCCGTTACCAGAAATAAATCGGAAGCTTCTTTTTTTGAAAAAATGAAGAAAATTTTTCTCCATATTGGTTCATCTCAGCAAATAGTGGGCAAATAATGCTCATTATTCTAAATAAGCTGCAAAACGGGCAAATATTAGTTGTCAATACCGTTGACTAAGGCATCAAGCGGTATATAATTCATTTAGCTAGAAAGTGCCGTAAATACTTATGCACACCACATTTCGAAGTTCCAACTGTAGTGCTCCGTCCTGTTCTCATATGTAAACACTTCCAGCACAATCGCCCTTGAACATATGTTTGTAACATAATTGTTCAAACTAAATGGTAAAAGGGCATTTATTACTTTTGAAAATATAGGATAGAAAATTATGTCTACTACTACTGGTACCGTTAAATGGTTCAACGAATCTAAAGGTTTTGGTTTTATCGAGCAGGAGAATGGTCCTGACGTATTTGCTCATTTCAGTGCGATTCAGGGTTCAGGCTTTAAAACGCTGACTGAAGGTCAAAAAGTTGAGTTCACTGTTACTCAAGGCCAGAAAGGTCCTCAAGCTGAGAATATCGTAGCAGTTTAATTATTGCTCATCTAAGTCGGTAGAAATACGGGCTAAGAGTAAGAAGGCGGAGTCGTAAGGCTCCGCCTTTTTTTTGCAGTGTTTAAGGCTTGCCTCGAAATGAAAATGCTCCTAAGTAATTGAAAAATAGAAAATTACACCAAAAGAAAACGCAAATGAACGCGAATGCACGCAATAAAAAATTGTTTACGTTGGGGCGTCCCCAAAAAAACAGGTTCTAAATGATTATTTATACTGGGCCCCCTAACGCTCACACTAATCTATGATGACTTTTTTATAGCATTCATTTGTGTTTTCTTTTATTTTTTAATTGGGCTTAAGTAAGAGCCATTCAGGCTTGCACCTGGGGGATAAATTATATAGTTTGAGATAATGCAAAATAAAGAAATCACACTAAAGCGCAGCCTGTCGCTTTCGCTGATAACTTTTTATGGCTTAGGCAATATACTGGGTGCGGGTATTTATGTGTTAATTGGCAAAGTGGCCGGTGAGGCGGGTTACTTTACGCCCTTGTCATTTCTTATTGCCTCGATTATTGCTGCTGTTTCAGCCTTTACCTATGCGGAGCTTTCTGCAAGGTACCCGGTAAGTGCGGGTGAGGCGGTTTATATTGATGAAGGTTTCGGCTTGCAGAAACTATCCCTGTTTATTGGCTTGATGATTGCCTTTGCGGGTATTGTTTCATCCGCAGCAATTGCCCATGGTTTTGCGGGTTATATGCGGGTGTTTTTTGATCTGCCACACTGGGCGTTGATAACGGGCGTTTTATTGATTTTAGGTGCCCTGGCGGCGTGGGGCATTGGGCAGTCGGTACGGGTAGCATCCTTGCTGACAATCGCTGAAATCACGGGTTTATTATTAATTATTTTTGTTGGTGGTGATCAGTTACCACAGTTAAGTCATGTATTTGAACAGTCCCAGTCCCAATCCTTACCTGGCTTTTCATTGATAGGGGTTTTTTCAGGGGCTTTTCTGGCTTTTTATGCCTATATCGGTTTTGAAGATATGGTGAATGTGGCAGAAGAAGTGAAAAACCCACAGCGTACAATGCCCCGTGCTATTTTATTGTGTGTGATTATTTCAACACTTTTGTACAGTGTCGTTGCACTGGTTTCAATAAGCATTTTAAGTCCAGTTGAATTATCACAATCAGATGCTCCGCTGGCTGCGGTTTATATCGCTGCTACCGGAAAAGCACCGGTTGTTATTAGTGTTATTGGTATTTTTGCAGTAATTAATGGTGCGCTTATTCAAATTATTATGTCTTCTCGAGTGCTTTACGGTATGGCTAGCCGAGGCTGGTTGCCCCCTGTCCTTGGGAAAGTAGACCCTCGGACACGCACCCCCGTAAACAGCACGGCTTTAACGGTGGCTTTAGTTTTATTTTTTGCATTAATGTTAAAGATGGTCCCACTGGCAGAGCTAACCAGTTACCTGGTGTTGACTGTATTTGCAATGGTAAATTTGGCGTTGATTAAAATTAAACAGAAAAACCCCCAACCACAGGGTGTAAAGGTATTTTCAGTATGGTTGCCGCGGCTGGGTTTTGTTAGCACGGCTTTATTTTTAATGGCTGAGTTAATGTCTTAACCCATCGACTGTAATATAAGTTTGTAGGTGCACCCACAGTGATTAGAGTGTTAAATTCAGGCTACTGCTACAGATGTTGAGATTTTTGCCTTAATATTTTTCATAACCTGATTAATTATGGCACCTATTAATTCAATATCCTCTAGTGTAAATGTCATGGGTAACCTCAAGTCACAGGCATAAGCAATAATATGAGCTGTTTTATTCATGTCAGGTAATTCATCAAATGAGTACTGCCAGTTACGAAAATCACGGGCATTATCTTCAGAGCCAAAAACCTGTATTTTTACGCCTTTTTCAGCACAGCTGCTAATGAAATCATGCACATTTTCGGGTTTAAAATTAACAAGGTTAAACTGCAGGCTGTCCCCTACATTTTCAGCGCTATCTACTGGCGGGGGAATATCGATATATTCATTATCAGACAGTAGCGAAATCATGCGCTCATATTTTTCTTTGTATGATGCAATGCGCTCATCAATTAAATCAATCTGTGGGCGCAATATGGCGGCGGTTAAATTATTCATACGCAGGCTAAAATTGGGCACATCATATTTTATTTTTTCGAACAGGCTGTCGTCCATTGGGCGCGCCAGGTGTTGTTTATATAAGCCTTCGTAGGAACCGGCGGCAAGAATACAGTAGGCGGCGAGTTGTGCATCGTTAGTCGCAATAAAGCCACCTTCACCTGAATTCAGCATTTTATGGCTTTGAGTGCTGTAACAGGCGATTTCACAATGATGTCCAACAAAGTGATCTTTGTCGGTATTTTCAGCATTCCAGCGCTTGCCCAAACCATGGGCGCAATCTTCAATTAGCCTGATATTGTTAGCATCGCAAAGTGCCTTGATCTTATCCAGCTCAGCAATATGCCCGCGCATATGGGATAAAATAAAATATTTAACCTCAGGCTGTTCGGCTATTTGCTGTTTAAAGTGTTCTAAATCAATTACATATTGGTCATTACATTCAACATAAACCGGCACAGCGTTGGCGTGAATAATGCTGCTGGGCACCGCAGTGAAGGTGAATGCATTGGTAAAGACTGCCTCACCCGGTTGCACACCCATGGCTTTAAGGGCAATAAACATGGCGCTTCCGCAGGAGTTAACCGCTACAACGTATTTGTGACCGGTGTATTGAGAAAAGGCATATTCCAGCTTGGAGACCTCACTGTCATCATCGCTGTGGCCATATCGATAGAGCATGCCATGCTCCATCTGGGTAATCGCATTGCTGATCGCTTTTGCAGGAATAGGGTTGGGAGTGTCGAAACTTTTGCTGAATTTCATGGTAGAGAGGTTGTATTCGCATCAAAAAATGGCGCTTACTTTAACATGAACTCAACGTTGGAAACAGTCTGACTGTCGGGTAAGTGTGACGGTTAGCACTCAAATGCAGGTTCTTTATGGGGTTTAGGGGGAAAAACATGTAAAATTTATTACATATGGCAACGTATTTGCGGGGTGGAACCGCTTCGCTTGTTCCACTCTACAAAATATTTGTTTTACTGTTCCTGCCCCAGGTTATTAATCGTTTTTGTTTAATCAGGTTTTTTAGGCTGATTTTTTAGGCTTTTTCCGCTTACCAATATTCTTCTTATCTCTTTTTCTGGTTTTAGCTTTTTTCTTTTCAGACTTTTCAGCTCTTTTTTCTTTGCCGGATACGAGGCGCGAAATTTTTAATTGCTGGCCCGAAACCCATACTTTTTTCAGGTCATTAAAAACATCTTTTGGCATGCCAATGGGCAAATCAACCAGGCTATAATCGTCATATATTTTTATATGGCCGATATTTTTACTATCAAGGCCCGCTTCATTAGCAATAGCACCGACAATGTTACCGGGTTTAACATCGTGATTATTACCCACTTCTATGCGATAACTTGCCATATCTTCTGCGGGTGGCTTATCCCTTTTTGATGAGCGATCACGACCCCTGTCCTGACTACGTTCACCCTGGTCTCTACCACGCTCGCGACGCGAAGGTTTTCTGGATGATGAACCACTGCTGTCTTTCCAGCTTTTATCCATTTTTTTCTGTGGCTTATTCTGTAAAAGAAAAGGTGATTCGCCCTGTAATAAATGCGCCAGGGCAGCAGCAATTTTTAGTGCAGGTGCATCATGTTCCTGCTGGTACTCTTCAATCATCTTATAAAACACGTCAAAATTTTGTGAGTCAAGCGTGTCGGTAATGCGTTGCTTGAATTTCTCGATGCGCTGGTCATTGATAAGCTTAGCTGAAGGCAGCTCCATCATTTCAATTTCTTTTTTAGTCGCTCGTTCTATAGAACTCAGTAAACGTTTTTCACGGGGGGCAACAAAAAGGATGGCATCGCCTTCTCTACCCGCGCGACCTGTGCGGCCAATTCGGTGTATATAGGATTCAGTATCATGGGGAATGTCGTAATTTAAGACGTGACTGATTCGAGGAACGTCCAGGCCACGTGCTGCAACATCCGTGGCCACCAAAATATCCAGCTTGCCATTTTTTAAACTTTGAATTGAGCGTTCCCGTTGCTTTTGTTGGATGTCCCCATTAATGGCAGCAGCGGCATAACCCCGAGCTTCCAGTTTGTCTGCCAGCTCAACCGTTGAGTTTTTAGTGCGTACGAAGATGATCATGGCATCAAATTCTTCCGCTTCGAGAATGCGGGTCAGGGCATCCAGCTTATGCACGCCACTCACTGGCCAGAAACGCTGGCGTATGGTGGCGGCTGTTGCGGTTTTAACCTTGATGGTAATTTGTTCAGGATTATCCAGGTATTTTGTTGCAATGCGCCGAATCTGTTGCGGCATGGTGGCTGAAAACAGGGCGATTTGTCTTGTTGGTGGTGTTTGTTCTAGCACCCACTCTACATCGTCTATAAAACCCATGCGCAGCATTTCATCCGCTTCATCCAGTACCAGTGCTTTAAGATTCTCCAGTTTTAAAGTGCCTTTGCGCATGTGATCCATTACCCGTCCAGGGGTGCCCACAACGACATGTACCCCTCGTTTTAGGGCACTTATCTGGCCTCGGTAATCCTGTCCGCCATAAACGGGTAATACATGAAAACCCTTCATGTGTTTGGCATATTTCTGAAAGGCTTCAGCAACCTGAATAGCAAGCTCACGGGTTGGAGCCAGCACCAGCACCTGGGGGTCTTTCTGTTTTAAGTCGAGGTTCGATATCATCGGTAAAGCAAACGCTGCGGTTTTACCGGTTCCGGTTTGTGCCTGTCCTATTATGTCCCTGCCATCCAGTAGTAGTGGGATGGTTTCAGCCTGGATGGGTGAGGGGGTTTCATAGCCCACCTCGTCGAGTGCTTTTAGGATGGGCTTACTGAGTGCTAATTGATTAAACGTGGTTACCGTGTCGGTGTTCATGTGTAGTGCCTGATAAAGATGGAGTGTGTGGACTTGCTAAGTATTAACTGGAGTATCCTGCTAGCCTTTGGCCGTTGTAATATGGAGTCAAGGGCTGAAGGGGCGCGTAGTGTAACGGTTTGAGTGCCATTCTGCATGCTTTATTTGAACATAAAAGCGACAGTCCGATACTCGTTTAGGTCAATATTTGGTTTAAATGTAAATTTAGTAAATTATCAGTGGTTCTTTTGGGGTATGTTATCTATCCGTTTCATAGTGGGGGTTATTGTCAGGAATAACTTATAGTTTAGATCAGAATAAATTAATTTGCCGTTTAAGTATGTTGTCCATAGAGTCATTGAGTGTGATAAGAATACTGTCGGCAATAGGGGTTAACTGCTTTTCTATATAATGATCGTAATCTAGTTTAGATGTTTGACACTCCAGTGTTTCAGGCCCATTTACAGTCATAACATAAACAATCCAGCCTTTGTGTTGATAACGAGAAGGCTTTCCCTGCTGTTTAAATATGGTTTCTGCATTAATCGCTGCACGGGCATGGGGTGGAATGTTTTTTTGATACTGGTTCAGTTTCTGGCGCAGTCTTTTTCGATAAGTTAAATGTGCATCCAGTTCACCGCTTAATAATTGTTGTACTAACTGGCGAATAAATTCATCGTAAGCGGCGTTGTTAAAAATTTTAGCGTAGAGTTTTTGTTGAAAATCCCGTGCTAACTGGGTCCAGTCAGTGCGTACATTTTCCAGGCCTTTAAAGATAATGTGATCTTCATTATTATTGTTAACTACACCCGCATAACGTTTTTTGCTGCCCTTATCCGAGCCGCGTACGGTGGGCATGAAAAAACGTTTGAAATGGGTTTCATATTCCATTTCAAGATAGGATTTTATACCCAACTCGTCTGCTAAATGTTGCTGCCAGTAACGATTAATTGTTTTGATAAGGTGTTGGCCAATTATGTTTGCCTGGTCAGTGTTAAGTGATTTGTTCAGTGATACAAAAACGGAATCCGTGTCGCCATAAATTACCTCGTAACCTTCATTGTTAATCAGTTTTACCGATTGTTTGATTATGTCATGGCTGCGTTTTGTAATTGAGCTGGTTAATCGTGCATCATGAATTCGGCACCCAGGCGTGCCCAGCACACCATAAAATGAATTCATAATTATTTTAATCGCCTGTGACAGGGCTTTGTTTTTTTCTAATTTAGCTTTGTCCCGTGCCTGCCACAACTCGGCAATGATACCGGGTAAAATATGTTCATGCTTCGCAAAACTCGCACCATCATAACCGGGTATGGTTTCACCTTCGGCTAAATTTTTAGCGGCAATTCGGGCATAGGGGTCAACATTGAAGGTGCGAATTATGCTTGGATACAGGCTTTTGTAATCGAGCACAAGCACACTGTTATACAGGCCGGGTTTCGAACTCATGACATAACCCCCCGGTGCGGTATTGCCATTGCCATAATCACCAATATTAGGTGCAATAAATCCTTTTCGATGCAAACGGGGCAGATATAAATTATCAAATGCAGCGACAGAACCACCCACCCTATCCATTTCCAGGCCGGTTAAACGAGCACGCTCAATGGCAAAATGAATTAATTCTGCTTTTTCAAAAATTTCCAGAACCAGCTGGCAATCTTCCAGATTATATTTTGCCAGTGAATTTTTATCTTCATAAAACTGGCGTTTTATTTCTTTTGCTTTATATAATGGGTCGTGATTATCCTGCTGATGAATAAGCTTGCCACGATTTAATAAATCATTGGATACGTTTTCAAGTGAGAAGCTGGGAAATTGCCAGGTGGCACTTTTTAAGGTGTCAATTCCATCCAGTACAACTCGTCCCGGGATGTGTAAAAAATAATGACTGGTTTCGCTATGATGCTGGCGCCATTTTATGAGTGAATTATTGCGGCCTAATTTTAATGGAATATTTAATTTATCGGCTTTTTTCTGTAAAAATCTAAAATCAAAATTTATAACATTCCAGCCTGTAAAAATATCAGGGTCCAGCTTTCTGGTATCGGATATAAAGGCGTTTAATAGCGTGCTTTCATTGGCGAAAAAGTCGACCTGGATGTCGGTATCAATGTTTTTATTTTCGCCGACCATTAAAACTTTTTTAATTTCGTCGCAAATATATGCGATTGAAAATAATTCATTGGTATCGTAAGCGGTTTCAATGTCCAGTGACATTAAACGCAGCTTAGGTACATAGTTATCTGGTTTTATCGGTGGATTGAATAAGGTTAATGCGTTTTCAGGGTTATGCAATGTTACCGGGCCAGTAATGAAACGCTCAGTTAAATATCGCTCTGCGGGGCGAATGTCAGATTCAAAAACACCGATATTATTGTTTCTTAAGATATCTCGGGCGCGATAAAATATTTGTAATGACGGTGAATAAACCGCTGCCATAGCTTGAAGTGAAAAATTATTGAGCGGTAAACATTTAATTTCCAGCTGGTTTTTTGGCAGAAGATCAAGGGCCGCACTTATATCTGACTGGCGAATAAAAAATACCCCCCGTTGCTGATTTATAAATACCTGAATGGGGCCATTTGCAGAGCTAAACCATAGCTCCAGCTGGATGCCATCGTGCATGTCCCTGCTCTGGCGAGTGAGTAAAAAAGCTTTCGTCATTATTAGTTAAGTTAAATGCCTTAAACCCCCCATTTTAATTCAGCTCGACTATTATCTATATATTATTTTTCAGAATAGTTGTTGTTGGAGTTACCTAAAGTGAAAATTAGCCCCTATTTAAAAGTGCTGGCCGAAAAAGATGGCTCGGATCTCTACCTGTCAACCGGTGCCCTGCCCAGTGCAAAGTTTAATGGGGTAATGACGCCATTGTCTAAAAAAGCCGCACCACCGGGCTGGGTGAAGTCTCTGGCTATGGAAATTATGTCGGAAGAGCAGCAAACGGAGTTTGAGCATAAGCCCGAAATGAATCTGGCTATTTCTGAATCAGGTGTAGGGCGGTTTCGAGTCAATATATTTAAGCAGCGCAATGAAATGTCGATGGTGATTCGATATATCAACGCTCAAATTCCCAATATTGATGACCTGGGTCTACCCGGTGTACTGAAAGAAGTGATTATGGCTAAGCGCGGTATTATTTTATTTGTCGGTGGCACCGGCTCAGGTAAATCAACCTCACTAGCAGCACTCATTGATCACCGCAATACCCGCAGCAAAGGCCATATAATTACCATTGAAGATCCGATTGAGTATGTGCATCAGCATAAGGGTTGTATTGTCAATCAGCGCGAAGTTGGAGTTGATACGGATAGCTTTGAAGATGCCCTGAAAAACACCCTGCGCCAGGCACCCGATGTAATACTGATTGGCGAAGTGCGTGACAGGGAAACCATGGAGCATGCCCTGGCCTTTGCGGAAACCGGGCATTTAGCTATTTCTACATTACATGCGAATAATGCCAACCAGGCATTAGACCGAATTATTAACTTTTTTCCTGAAGAGCGCCATGCGCAATTATTGCAGGATTTGTCTTTGAACCTACGGGCCTTTGTTTCACAGCGCCTGATACCAACCATAGATAAAAAACGCTGTGCGGCGATTGAAATTTTATTGAACTCACCCAGGGTAGAAGAATTAATTAAAAGGGGCGATGTTTCTGAAATTAAAGAGGTAATGGAGAAGTCTGAGCGTATGGGTATGTGCACATTTGATAGTGCGTTGCTGGAACTTTACAGAAAAGGCAAGATCTCAGTTGAGGAAGCTTTAAAGAATGCGGATTCAGAGAATAATTTACGACTGAAAATTGAATTAGGTGAAGACGCGGATGGTAAAGCCGAATCAAAAGAAGATGATGTCTTTGGTGGTTTGTCTCTTATGGAAAAAGAAAAACCCAAAGAAGATGAAGAAATTGAAAATAATATCGAACTAAGATTACCAAATTCGGATGATGATTTACCTGATTTGAAAACAGGTGGTTAAACAGAAAGTTAATTGTGTTTAGAGCTGATATTAAAAAGTATATTTAAAGACAAAAGTTTTTGATTTTAATGTTTGGCTAACGATTTTTATTAGCTAGCAGGGCCCCTGAATGCAAACCTCTATTTTCACCGCAAAAGTCCAGTGCCCATATTGTTGGCAGCAAATAGATGTCACGATTGATAATTGTGGTGAGGATCAGCAATACATAGAAGATTGCCAGGTGTGTTGCCGACCCATTAATTTTCATATTGCGGTTAATGAAACTCAACAGGTGCAGATAAATGTATTTACGGATGATGAAGCGTAAAAAATATTTCTTTTTATGCAATATGTTATGCAATATGGTTTTGCTGTTTTTATTTCAGGTAAATACTTATGCGTTTGAGATAATAGAAAACCCGTGGGGGATGAAGTTTGTAGAAATTAGTGCGGGCCAGTTTAAAATGGGGTTAAATGATTTTACCTCGGCCTTAATGGAAATTCCCGAACCCAAAGAAAATGAGTTAAAGGATGAGTTGCCGCAGCATACAGTCATCATTAGTCAAAATTTTTATATGGCACAAACCGAAGTTACTCAACAACAGTGGTTAGCGGTTATGGAAAATAAACCCGGCCCGAAAAAATACTGGAGTCAACAGGGCTGGGAAACTTTACCTGTGAACTCTATTAACTGGTTTATGGCAGCTCGTTTTGTAGAAGAAATTAATAAGCTGGATAAACAATACCACTATCGTTTACCCACAGAAGCGGAGTGGGAGTATGTAGCGAGGGCGGGAAGTGAAGAAATTAGACCGGTTTCGCTTGAAGACCTGGAAGACTACGCCTGGTTTATTAATAATTCAGGTGATGAGCCGCAGCCAGTTGCCAGTAAAAAACCAAATGCATTCGGCGTTTATGACATGCTGGGAAATGTATGGGAGTGGGTGAATGACTGGTATGCGCCGGATACCTATTCAAATAATAATAGCAATAATCCTTCAGGCCCAAAAGAGGGCAAATTTAAAATTCGCCGAGGCGGCTCTTATCATTGCCCCGTTCATTTAACCCGGCCCGGATATCGTGCAGCGAACAAACCTGGTGTTGGTTATGAGGTGATTGGGTTTCGTGTGGTTTTAGAAAAAAAGCAGGGTTTTTAGTTTTGTAGTATTTGCATACTGTATTTTATTAATGTTGTTTATCAGTGACTAGATGTGTGAATGTATAAAACAAAATACTAACGGGGTGAGGGGAAAGGCCATGTTTAATTCGAGACATGCCGTAAATTAATCTATGTCGGCATAATATTCGCGATCTTGAGTCAGTCTTTTATGTAAATGTTTAAATAGGAAGTGGTTGAAAAAAATATGAAAGTTATCTGTATCCGGTGCATTAACTTGTTCAAGTTGATGCATATCAATTATAAAAGCCGCAGTGAATGCAGAACAGAGTAATTTATGATGCGTGAAAAAATCCTGTTTTTATTATTTATTAAAATTACTGCTTGCCTTTTATAATTAGTTAATGGGAGTGTCAAAAAAAAATAAGAAGAATATGCTGATAGGGAAGTGGTTAAATATTCATAAGTCTTGTCTTTCCTGAGCAATTTAAGCCAAAGTAAATCATGCAAAATAATAACGCACTGAAATCGTGTGTTTGTATGGTAGTGGCAAAATAAATGTAAAAAGGAGTTCAAGATGCATTCTCGTGGGTCTGTTGTCTTAGTATTTGTTAGCTTGTTATTGCTGCAAGGCTGTGTCGCACTTCAGTCATTTCCAATGGTAGCAAGATCTGGAGATACGATTACCTTGGCTGTGGGTTCGGTTGAAGGCATGACAAAAGCCAATACCTCACTTATTTATAAACCGAGCACAGGTGCTCCAATTACCTTTCTTCCAAGTAGCCTGCGCGCAATCGTACCAATATATCCAGACAAGCGTACAAATGCCTGGATTGCTTCTTCCGCTACACTCGTAGATGAGTTAAGCGGGCATGGAAGCTGATTGACGGTATTAGTTATTGATTTACCCGCATCATTACCTGAAGGCACAGGTTTTATTGAAGTTCAAACGACTGCAACCTCCCCCTTAAACGCGAGTAATGTCAACGATGAGAGTATTGCCTTAGAAATATTACCCGGAACGGGTACACAAGCCACTTTCGATTATAAAGCCTTTGCTGGTGCTGGCCCTCAAACTAGTTCGTTGTCTGATGTAGAAGTCTTGCCTCACTATTTAATTAAACCGGATTATGTTTTTACCTCTTCGTGGCCTACCTATGGTGCAATTGAAATTAAAGTAACGGGTACATTAACCGGCGCAACTGAAGCTGAATATAATAACGCAATGTATATCGTACTTGATGATAAGGACACAAACATCCTGAGTCATCTACAAATGGATTGGGCTCGTAATGGTAATACAACAACCATCAATATAGTAAGTTCAAACGGTACGCTAAAGTCATACCAGGCAAGAGTATCCATGCTTTTTACTAAATCAGGTATTATTTATTCATCCCCACCCACTGTAACAGCAAAGTACTTTGATATAAATGGTTTAGAAGTCGCGGGCCCTGTTATAAAAGCGACCCGTATAACCAATTAGAAAAATAATAAATAGTTAGGGTAAAAAATGAAATTACGCATAGGGATATTTTTAATACTGTTATTTAACACAGCACTGTTAAATGCCGCACAGTATGTTGCGGGTGATTTAGCACCCAGAGGCAACCCCGACGGACAATTAAATGCCGCTGATTTACTTGTTTTGACGCAATTGGTTAATGGGGTGATAACAGCCACACCAACCGAACAAATAGTGGGTGATGTTGGGCCTTTAAACTCAGCTGATGGTGTGCTGGATGTGCGTGATATGCTTGTTTTACAAAGGGCTGTATTGGGTAAAATGGCACTGCCATTACTAGTGACAGCGCCACCTGTACCCCTATTAAATGCACCTGTATCTCCAACTACGCTTAATCCATTTCAAATAACAGGCACGTCAATTCCGCTTGCGAATATTGATATTTACGTTAATGGTTTATTGCAACAACAAACCATGAGTGATGCGGGTGGTGTTTTTACGATGGATGTATTTTTGTATGATGGATTGAATAATATTTATGCTACAGCGTCTGATTTAGATGGCGTCAGTCCCGTTTCCAATACTGTACAGGTTCAATACAATAATACCATTGATCGAAACTTAGGAGGGGCAATCCCTGCAAACACGGTTGTTGTCTGGACGCCGGGTATACCTGCACAACCCTATACACCTGCAACAGATATTACAATACCTTTAAGCTCAAAAATCATAATGATGCCTGGAGCGAAACTTCATTTAGGCGGTGGTGGGAATGTTTTAAATATCGATGGTACCCTGGTGTTGAATGAAGGCACACGTATTGAAATGGATGGATATTTACAGGCTACGGGGAGTTCATCTATAAATGTTAATGGGCTACTGGATATAGAGGGTAGTGTAGCTAACAGAGTGAAGATTGGTATCAGTGATGTTAACCCCGGTAGTAACAAATTAGGATATGTAGTTAGGGTAAATGATGGAGGTAATGTTTTAGTTGATTTTGCTGAAATAGGCGATGGAGCCTATGGGCTATACTTTTTTGCCGGTAGTCAGGGTGAGGTTACAAATAGTGTTATTACCAATAATGATTATGGTGTGTATGCTGTTGGTAACTCATCAGCCATAATAAAAAACCCAGTTGTAAAACTGAATAATAACCAGATATTCAATAATTTAACTTATAATTTTTTTACAAGTAATTACGCGAATGCAGCACAAGTAAGATTAAATGCTTTAGATAACTGGTGGGGCCCTACGATTGGATTAAACGGATTATTTGATGTTAATAAAGTCACTAATACTTTATATGACTACTCAAAAAATTCATCTTCACCTGTCATTGATATTACGACTCTTCTTGATCAAAGTGGTACACGTCTGGGCTTTAAGGTTTTGCATGGTTTATTACCAAATGTGAATACAAGTTTAACGGGTGAATGGAAAGTGGGTAAACTCACTATTCAAGCAGGTGAAACATTAACCCTTGATAATACAGCTATTTTAGATTTGAACCTTAATATTCTGACGGTTAATGGCACGTTAATAGCGAATGCAGGTAGTCGCATAGAAGGTTTTAGTTCGGGAAGAATTGATGTTTATGGGCAATTAATCGCACAGGGTACGGTAAATCAAAATGTGTTTTTTGGAGCAAATTCGCTTTATCCCGGGACTTTTACCTGGGGCGGTATTAATGTTAAGGCAGGTGGAAATATAGTTATTGATTATGCGGATATTCGGCATGCGAATAACGCAATAATTATGGTGTCAGGTAGTGGGGGAAGCATCACAAATAGTACGTTAATGACTAATAACACAGGAATAGGTTTATACGCCAATAATGGATCACTGCCTGATCCCAGACCTACAATTTCTGGAAATAGTTTTAGTAATGAAACTAATATGGAGCTTTCATCGCTTGATAACAGCCAACCTTTAGATATACAAAATAACTGGTGGGGTAGTAATACTATCAGTGAAATTCGAGCTAGTATAAATACATTGGGTACAGCTGATCAAGTGGCATTAGTACCGCTTACAAATATATCAAGTTTATCAATATTAAATGTTAGTCATACACCTCAAAATCCCATAAGTCCTGCTGCTGGTGAAGTGGTAAGTGTTAGTTTTAGCCTGTCTATTCCAGCGGACGTTTCATTAATAATAAAAAAAGCAAGTGATTCAACACCGGTTAGATTGATAACGCAGTCATTTGGTTTGGCAGGTGCATATAATTTAAGCTGGGACGGGAAAGATGATGTTGGAAATTTTGTTGAAGAACAGGCATATACATATGAGCTAGCTGCTACAGCTGGTTTAAGTCGTATCAATTATTTACCTGCGTTGAAGTATGTGTCACTTGCTGCGACTGCAGGCCCTGCGAATCTTCGTTATAGTGCTGAAAGAAATGTTTTTTTAAACCAAACTGTGGTTATTTCTACGCTGATAGGTGCTGCATACGATAAAAACAGCAGGATCGATTATTGTGTTGTCCCAGGTATATCATCAACACTAACCTCATGTGATAGGCCTAACGCTGTTTATGTGGCAAAAAATATACCCATTGTTGGAAATGGTATTAGACTGTATTGGGATGGTCGAGATTCAACTGGTAATATAGCACCTAACAAATTCTATACTTTTTATGTAGCCCAACCTCAACAAATGCTCTTAAACACAATTGTTATTAAAAATACGGCTCCATTTATTCGCGGTGAGGTTGCAGCCCCTTCACCTAATATTGAAGTGAAATCGAATCCGTATTTAATTAACCATAGTTTTGATGAATATACGCAGATTAAGTTTCAGGTAGATCAGAACTCAATGGTTACGGCTAAGCTACTACCTCCAGGCATAACAAATCCTGATTCAGCAGCGGCGATTCCTTTAATAAATAATCAATTATTAAATGCAGAAGTGTCTCCTGGCGTACCTGAAATTCACACCTTAATATGGAAAGGTTATGATGACTCTATTGCTATACCTGATACAAATAGTATTCAAACAGATGAGGAGGGTGTTTATACCTTTATGATACAGGCAACGGGAATAGTGACTGGGAAGTCAGCACTTTATCGGGGGGCTATAAGTCTCTACCATTAAAATGGTGGGCGTTGCTAAATAATGAAAAAGACATTAATCATATTAGTTTTATTGCTTCAGGGTTGTGGACTGAAGCGCTATTCAAATGCCGCTGAAGACATATCGTTAGCGTATTTAGCCCGCACAGATAATTTTTGGCAAGTATGGGTGATGTCACCGAGTGGCGAAAATAAAACGCAGGTAACCCACTCAAATTTTGATAAAACCTATCTGAGCTGGTTTCCAGATGGAGAGAATTTATTAATTAGTGGTAATGAAGGAAGTATATTTAAAGTTAATATTAAAACGAAGCGTGAGAGTGTTATTAATGTCCCGTTAGAGGGTGTAATAGATGCAAAAATTTCACCCAACGGTAATAAAATTGCTTTTTCCCTGAGTGTTGCAAATAGTCGAGATAATAATCATATATGGATGATGGATGTTTCAGGAAATAATCTTGTAAAAATGACTAACATAGGCGGTTTACAGCATGAGCCAGTTTGGTCCCCTGATGGCGCCTGGATTTATTTTTTATCAGGTGACACATCTCAAAACCATGATATATGGCGTGTATCAACCAGTACTAAACAAGTAGAACAGATTACAGTTGATCAATTGTATCATTTCGATGTGGCATTCTCTGAAAATAATAAGATGCTTTACTCTAATAATCGAACCGGTAATTATGAAATATGGGTGCGTGATAAAAATGGTAAAGATGAGCAGTTAACCAATAATTCAGCAATTGACGCCAGACCAACCTGGTCTCCAGATGCAAAAGAAATAATATTTGAGTCGTCAAGAGCAGGTGTTATTAATATATGGAGAAAAGCGTTAAATAAACCTGCAGTTCAAATAACCTATCATAAAGATGGCGCAAGATTCCCAGTTTGGTGGTATGGGAATAAGCGGAGGGCTTTATGAAGTTGCTAATTCAATTTCTCTTAATGCTTGTTTTTAGTAGTTCTAGTATACAGTTAATGGCGCTAGAAATTAATCATGTATATCACAAGCCAGATATTTTTAATCCGAGTAAAAGCGAAGTTGCAACTGTCTTCTTTAATATCTCTAGCGCCGCTAGTGTCCGCCTCAACGTCTATGATGATCGAGATATGCTAATAAGCACGCGTTTAAAAAAGAACTTGTTTGCGGGTGATCATTTTATTAAATGGGATGGAAAAGATACGGCGGGTAACCATGTGCCACCTGAAGCGTATCGATACACATTGGTAGCACATGATGATGACGGAAAAAAATCAGAACACGATTTAACAGACTTAACGGGTGAAAAACGTTATGTCATTCGCGATATTAAATGGGATGCAGAACTACATCAATTTAAATATACATTACCTGAGCCTGCAAGAATAATGATCCGGGTCGGGTTAAATAATCATGGGCCATTGTTAGCCAGTGTTGTTAATTGGGTGCCGAGATTAAGTGGAGATCAAGTTGAATACTGGGATGGTAAAGATAGTTCTAAATTTCTTGATTTAACTAATCATCCCAATATACAGATTGATATTCAAGCATATACCTTAAGTAAAAACACTTTATTTGTTGGTCCCAAATCAGATCAGGTAAAGTTTATTGAAGCTCCGTGGGTTAAAGAGAAAAGGCAGCGTAAAAAATATAAAAAAAAGCAGATGATTGCGGCACAACAACAAAAGCCAGCGTCACGAGGCGATTATCTTGCATTACTTACATTGCCGGATGATTTACCAAAAAACCAAAATGGTGTACCTGTTGTATCGACTATAATACCCGTCATAATTTCCGTTGCACCTAAGTACCAGCAGCTTGTACAAAACAGGCGACAGGAATCTGTGTTTTTTATTGATGGTCAGTTTGTTTTTGAAAATGAAGTTGGTTATTTGCCAAAAACCTGGATGTTAGATGTTAAAAACATAAGTGAAGGTGAGCACTTTCTTACGGTCAATATAAGAGGGTATGAGGGTAACTTCGGTCTTGCTACAACAAAAATATTTGTAAAACATGAAAAAAAATCAAATCGGTATGATACCTGAACATAGAGCAAGCCAGGTCGATAAAATAATAAATATTTACAGAGGGAAACCTCAGGTTAAAGGAAAAATAATGTCACATAACATTATTAAACAAATCAGATTACCTAAATTAAGCTATAGGTTTTATCTGCGTTATTTGCTTATGATTAATTGTGCTCTATTCTTTGCAATGATAAATGTAACTGATAAATATACCCTGGATCTAAATAATGCACAGGCAGATGATTTTGGGGTTACTACAAAACCAGAACCCGAACCCGAACCAGAACCAGAGCCCGAACCAGAGCCCGAACCAGAACCACCTGAGCCTGAGCCGGATCCAGATCCTGACCCAGATCCTGACCCAGAACCCGATAAAGAAGAAGACCCTGAAAAAGAGAAGGCTGGTGCTTCCAGCGCAAGCGCCAGCGCCAGTAGTGGTAGCGGTGGAAGTGAATGTGGTTCGACTGGAAATAACTCTGCAGGTGGAGCAAGTGGAGCTGCGGGTGGTTCAGTTTTGGTGTATTCAGGCGCAGAGAGGTTTTATCGCACTGATATGCTAATTAAGGGGCTTTTCCCCATTAAATTTAAACGAACATATAATAGTCAGACTGGCTACGACAGCGCTTTAGGTTATGGATGGTCACACAATTTTGATAAACGATTATATGAATACTCAGACCAGTCAGTTGTAATACGGCATGGCTGTGGTGTAAAAGAGCGCTTTATATATACAGGTGGCACAGGTGTATATCAGTCGCCCAATGGTGGCATTCGTGGAAAATTAAGTTCACTACCTGCCGGTGAGTTTTTATTCACCTATGTAAATGGCTACAAAGAATATTATGATGCTCAAGGTCGATTAACAGCAAAACAAAGCCCGAAAGGCCACCGCTTAGAATTAACTTATGATTCAAGAGGAAAGCTGCCATTAACTGGAAGTTCACCATTCTCTGTAAACCCGGCAATACCCATGGTTGTAGCCAGTAAGTACCAGCTAACACTGATACAGGAACGCGGTGTTGATAATGTATTAACCGGTAGATCTCTCACACTGGCCTATAACCCTAATACCGGGCGTTTAGAATCTATCACAGCACATGATGGTCGAGTAGTGACTTTTGCACATGATATATTTAATTTTAATTCAACTTTAGGTAACTTGGTGCAGGTCACTGGGCTTGAAGGACATATTTCAACCTATGTCTACAATGACCCGAATAACCCGGATGACAAGCACAATATAACATCTATTAGAGAGGGTAGTGCGTCTGTACCCTATGTGAATGTATATGATAACCAGGACCGTGTGCAGCTTCAAACGCGAGGTAATACGTCGCGCGTTTTTGATTATATAGAGCCTAAAGTAAGAACACTGGTTTATAAAACAATATTGGACTCAGCGGGCGTAAACTCAACAGATATTGTGAGTGAATACTGGTTTGATCCAATAACACGACGCGTAGCCCAATACGAAGATGGAGAAGGTAATCGTTTTGCGTATACCTACGATGGACTCGGTTATAGAAAGTCTTCAACTATTTGGCACAATCAAGGGACAAAAGCAGTACCGTCACGCCTTATTCAAAAAGTAACTAACTATAGTTATAACAGTGATGGTAATAAACTAACAGAAAGTGTCACCTTAAATACAGGCGAAATAATTTTTAAAAACTGGACTTATGACAATACTCGAATGAGCAGTTATCAGGTCATTTCAAGCGCAGACGTAAGTAAATTATTTCGAACTGAATATACATTTTATCGTGATGCTCAAGACCTGCCAGTCAATGTTTTTGAGGAAAAGCATCGAAAAGAAGATGGTAGTTACCAAACCATTACAAAAACGTACGATAGTTTAAACAGGTTAGAAACTGTGACGTTCCCTGATGCGAATAAACAGGTGTTTCAATACACCCTTGGAAAACTGTACCCAACAAAGGTCTATCATGAAATAGCGGGGGTTGAGAGCCCGTACGATGCATTAATCATCGATTATGACAATAAGGATGATCTAACAGACATAAGGGATGCTAAAAATAATAGAACCCAGTTTGTATATGATGATCTTCATCGACTTAAAAAGCGTACAAATGCACTATTAGAAGAAACGGTGTTTACCCTTGCCAATAATCGTCTTCAACAGGTGGAAGTAGGTAAAACAGTGGCTGCTGGTGAAGGCCAGGTTATTAAATATAACTATAATAGCGATAACCGCCTACAGACTATTCAACGTAAAAATGACACGGGTTCATTTGTTAATTTAGTGTCATACACCTATTTTAGTGATGGAAAAAAAGAAACCGAAACCGATGGAGAATCCAATACCTGGATTTACACATATGATAATAATCGTAATATAAAAACCAGAACTGACCCAAAATCAAATATATCAAGCTATAAATATGATGCGCAGGATAATGTAATTTCATTTATAGATGGCAATCTAAATGAAACTAAAATTACTTACGATCAATTAGGGCGACGAGCAACGATTGAGCAATTAGGCATTACACCCAGTGTTATTACAAAATTTTCTTATGATGCCAACAATAATTTAACATCTGTAACCGATGGTAAAAATCAGACTACCCGTTATACATATAATGCCATATCACGAAAAACCAGCGAAATAAAAGAGTTAGGGCAAACATTACAGTATTTTTATGATAATAGGAATCGATTAGCTTATGTGTTGAATGGCAGAAATCAGAAAATAGACTTTAGCTATAAAAGCTGGGGCCCAATAGACCTCATTAAGTTTTATGCTGATAATACAACAACAACGATTGATCGCACGATAGATTATGAATATGATTTTAACAATAATTTAAATATAATAAGCGATACAGATACATCGGCTTCACCCATGTACACTAAAACACACGATGCATTAAACCGAGAAGATGTGGTTACGGTGAAATATATACCGGGTGGTGATATTACAATCGATAACGGTTACGACCGCTACGGGAATCGTGACTCCATGATATTAACAGATAGTAGTGGCACCTATTCACATCAATACACCTATAATAAATTAGATCGTTTAACATCTGCCACATTACCCGGCAATCAAATCTTTAATAACATCAATTATTACAACACCCAAAAATTGAAACAATTAACAAGACCAGGTGGAATGGTCACGAATTACAATTATGAAACTAATGGATCGATTAAAGATATGACACAAATGGATGGAGTTACACAGCTTGAAAGACTGGATTACACCTATGACAATGTTAACAATGTAGACACCTTAACCGATACTTCAGGCTTACATGATTATAACTATAATGGTTTGTATGAGCTAACCCAGGCGACACATCCAGTTGGAAGTGGTTTATCTGCTGAAAGTTACAACTATGACAAGGTCGGAAATCGAGAAGACCCGATTGATTCAACGGCCTATGAATATGACGCCAATAACCGGATAACTAAATCACCAAACGTTGCAAGCTATGTTTTTGATGACGATGGAAACATGATGTTCAATGCCAGCGCTGAAATATTAAATTACAACAAACTAAGCTGGCTAACAAACTATACAAAAGGCGCAATCAGTGCCAGTTATTTACATGACCCGTTTGCTAAGCGCATAAGTAAAATGGTTAATGGAATAAGAACCTGGTATTTATGGGACAGAAGTACACTATTAACAGAATATAATAACAGTGGTCAACAACAAAAACGCTATGCCTATTTACCCGGTAGCTTTACACCGATACAAGTTACAGATGCCAATGGTATCTATGATGTGTTTAAAGACCATCTTGATGCGCCGAGGCTTTTAATTGACAGTACAAAAAATATAGTCTGGTCTGCACGGTATGAAAGTTTTGGAAAAGCATTAATCAATGATGATGTAGATGGAAATGGCACGGCGGTTGTGTTTAATCATCGTTTACCTGGACAGTACTTCGATGTGGAAAGTGGGCTTTATTATAATCGGTATAGATATTACTCAACGAGTCTTGGGCGTTATATTACTGAAGATCCATTGGGTATAGATGGTCTTATGAAGGCTCTGGGTGAAAGATTCACGGGGCAAAATATTAATCTTTATCCTTACGTTATGAATAACCCAATCAACTATATTGATCCTTTTGGTTTAAATGGAGCATGGACTAAAACGGGGGGGCAAGACGGATCACGTGGAGATGGTGGGGCGCAGATGACATTCACTTGTACTTGCGATAATGGTGATCAAGTTGCAACTGTTACTCGAGATAAAAATCCAGATACAGATAGCAATGGAGATGGTAAAAATGATGTTTCAGGAGATCTTTTGGGTGATATTTTAAAAGAATTGAAAAAAGATTACGACCCTGATTTGTTTTGTGGAGGATGAGTTATGAAGATGTGGGTCTGGGTTATTTATATAATTATTTATGCATGGTCTTCAAATGTTAGGTCTGATGATGTAGATGCAGGCTGTTTTAAACCGATAAAAAATAGTTTGACACATTTGGGGGTGTTTAATGATGTTAAATTTATTAATGGTTTTTTTAGAGTAGTTGATAGTAATGGATTTGTTTTATCTAGTAAAGACGGAAAAACTTGGTTGTTAAATGCTATTGATAGGTATGGTCTAAATTCAATTTTTTGGAATGGTGAAAAATATATTGTCACTGACTCATCAAAAGAAATATTTGTTAGTGATGACTTGAAAAGCTGGAATATAATAGATTTGTCATTAATAGGTGGGGGAAACTCCCATATAGATAAAGTTTTTATTCATAATAATAATTATTATTTATTAGATTCCTCTGAACGGAATATGTCTCTTATAATGGAGTATTGGGGAGTGTCGTATAATAAAAGAGGTATGTTTTCTTTGGATGAAAGTAAAATTCACAGCGATGAACGTTTTTTTTACGGAGATGATATATATAATTTAAATAAAGGTGGATTAATACCAGCCTCAAGAGATGTGATGATGTTTGATGATAAATTTTATCTTTTAACTAGGGGGAGAGGTGTTTACATAAGTGGTAACCTAGAAGAATGGAAGTATATGGGAGGCAAAAAACAACCTCGTGGCTATTCGCAATCATTAACCCATAATAAATCTGTTATTGTTTCGGTTGGGGATTTTGGCTATATTTCTACAAGTAGTGACTATGCCAAAAACTGGAAAGTACAAAAGCTTAATACTGAGGCTGATTTATACGATGTTATCTGGGATGGCAAAGAGTTTATTGCTGTTGGTAATTGTGGCACTGTAGCAAAAAGCAAGAATGGTTATGACTGGTCTTTTAAATCAACAGGCAAATCAGATTTTTATACATCAATTGCTTACAACGGTGAAACTTATATGATTGTAGGTGCAGGATCCGGAGAAAAAAAGTTTTCTAAAATAATTGGGAAAATGAGGCAACGTGTGTTTATTAGTGTAGATGGAGAAGCATGGGAAGATTACACAGATAAGGTACTTGATCTATATAGAAATAGTGAGTTCAGTCATTAATTCCCCCAATAAATGATGAATATGACGTTAATAGCAATTTAAAAATAGTGTTAGCGATTTATGAGTATGATGCCAATAACCGGATAACTAAATCACCAAACGTTGCAAGCTATGTTTTTGATGACGATGGAAACATGATGTTCAATGCCAGCGCTGAAATATTAAATTACAACAAACTAAGCTGGCTAACAAACTATACAAAAGGCGCAATCAGTGTCAGTTATTTACATGACCCGTTTGCGAAACGCATAAGTAAAACAGTGAATGGAATAAGAACCTGGTATTTATGGGACAGAAGTACACTATTAACAGAATATAATAACAGTGGTCAACAACAAAAACGCTATGCCTATTTACCCGGTAGTTTTACACCAATACAGCTTGCAGATGCCAATGGTATATATGATGTATTTAAAGATCACCTTGGTGCGCCGAGGCTTTTAATTGACAGTACAAAAAATATAGTTTGATCAGCGCAGTATGAAAGTTTTGGGAAAGCAATAATCAATGATGATGTAGATGGAAATGGCACGGCGGTTGTGTTTAATCATCGACTGCCTGGTCAATACTTTGATGTGGAAAGTGGGCTTCATTACAATCGGTATAGATATTACTCATCGAGTTTGGTGCGTTATGTTACTGAGGACCCTCTTGGTATTGATGGTTTAATGGGCTTTCTTGGAGGTATATTTTCTGGCCTAAATACTAACCTCTATCCATATGTAACTAATAATCCGCTTAATTGGATAGATCCTTATGGTTTAAATGGAGGTTGGACACAAACAGGAGGGCAAGATGGGAATAGTGGCGCAGAGCAAACTTGGACTTGTACTTGTGATAATGGTGACCAGGTAGCTACTGTAACTCGAGATGCATGGGGTAAGGATAAAGGTAATCTTACGAATAATATTCTTGACGAGTTAAACAAGGATTATAATCCAGATTTGTTTTGTGGGAGATAAAATGAAATTATTCATATTTGTTATTTTGCTCATGCTCTCAATAAGTAAAGCACCTGCATGTGAAAATACTGTCAAAGAATGGTCACGCACTAATTTTAGCAAAATGCATAAGGTTGAAGGGCCTTATACTATTGAACAAATAATAAAAGAAAACACATACATCCCTGCGGGCCAAAAAGAGCCAGTTATTCGTACATATTTTAAGAAGTTTAAAAATCTATTTCAACTAGGAGATGTAATTTACACTGTAGAGCTGAATTACGGTTATTCTTCTACCAAGAGTTACATTCTTGTTAGAAATAAATGTATTGTAGCCAGGCATTCGGCTTCACATACATTGCATAACGAATAAGGATTAGTGGTGAGAGAGTGTGCAGATAGCTAATTTTAGAAATGAAAAATAGATTTAAACTCGAAGTTTATTTAATGATTGGATTACCTGTAGCTATTGTAATCATAGGGTTAGTCATTATGTTGTTTTTTTCGTGAAATAAAAATATTTATACCAAGGTATGAATTCATAAATAGAATAATCTATTGAAAGTGTTTTATAAGCAGCTATTGTGGTGCGGTGAAGATAAAGGTAGTAAAAATTAAGTTGGTTCCAGCTATTATCGTTTAAAGGTGGGAATGGAATGAGATTGTTCTTCTGTGTAAAGGTAAGTTTAAAGAAGTATGCGGCTAGTATATTAGAGTTTTAATTTTTTTGTAAATAAACAGCTTTTGTTGTATTTAAAATAATAAACAGGATTAAATTACATGATTAGGCTTATAATTGTAACCTCAGTAATGTTTATGATTATATTCCAGTATGTACAAGCTGAAAATAATCTTCAAAATAGTAAGCTAGTAGACACGAGTTGTATCAAACAAGATTCAAATCGAAAATTTGAAAACAGGGTATCTGAGTTTTATGAATTAGGCATATGTTATGTAGGTCTGGCCAAAGTAATAGATCTGGATGAAGAGTATGATGAATTTATAGCTAAAAGATTTAGAAAAAACTGTATTTTATGTTATCAGTATGATTTTAAAAATGAGACCAAACCACGGCCGAGGTCGTGGGGAGGCAGGAAAGAAGATGTGCCTTATGTGTTTGAAGCAGCAGAATATTTCAAAAAAGCTGCTAATCTAGATCACCTTGGTGCCAAATTCCAGTTAGGAAAGGTGTTATTGATTATTGCTTTACACAATAAACAGGTATCTAAAAGACAAATACTTAATTATATGATTCATGAAGACCAGGAGTTTAAACGATGTAGACATTATTCTCACCCTGATTTTTATAAAAGAGAATATTGTCTTACATACGATGATTTTTTAAAGTATGTTGATTTGGTGAATGCTAAAAATTATCCTACAGATTTTTCTGAAGAAATAACTGGCAATGTAGAGTATTGGTTCAGGGCTGCTGCTGAGGCAGGTCATATACAGGCGCAATTTTATATGGGGGCTCTGGCTTATCATGGTATTGGCAGGGATATTAATCTTATAGAGTCTTATGCATGGTATGCCCTGGCCGTGGCACAAAATCCTCCCTTTGGTAAAGAGCGACGAGATCAACGAGCAGTGGAAATAACGGAAGAAGAATTATATAACGCGGAGGGGCTGGCTATGGAGTATATGAGAAAATACAGTAAATTATATGACCGACCATCTCATACAATGATTCACTAAATGCGTATACTTATTTTGTAACTACTGTCCCGTTTAAAAAGAAATGAGTTTATGTTTAAACTGCACCCTGGTGTGATTAACGGGATAGCAGTGATTATGCCGAAGTTATAAATTTAAACACACTGAAGAGGTGTCTAATGATATTTTACAAGAATAAGTTAAATAAATTTGTATTTTTCTATTTGTTGTTTAACTTGAGTGTATGTTATTCAGATGAATATGTTAATTATTTAGAACTTCTAAAAAATAATAATAAACTATTACTAGAATTATCAATTAATAGTTTGCAAAAAGATATTTCAGATGATGCTGATAGTGAGGGGTATTACGTAGCAATAATAAATTCACTTGCTAACTCATTAGAGGGTGATGGGCTTGAGTTCATAGAGCAATGGATTCTATCAGGGGAAGAAAGCTACCTGCCTTATCTTTTGAAAGGTGTTTATTTTGCAAATAAAGGCTGGCGTTCCAGGGGTAAGAGTTACTCCAGGCAAACACCGAAAGAACAATTTAAGCAGATGGAAGCTGATTTTTCTGTAGCGGAAGCGATGTTATTAAAAGCCATAGAGCTAAATCCATATGTTATTAATGCATATAGTGAATTAATAGCAGTTTATTTTTCTCTTAAAAAATATGGCAATAAAGCAGAAAAAATTCATGATAAAGGTGTTGCCTACAATAAAAATAGCGTTGAAATACGGGTAAGGTATTTGGCGTTTTTGTTTCCGAAATGGCGTGTGGAAGTAGAGCGCAGGTCAAATTATATTGAGAGAGTTGAAAAGCTCGCAAAAGAAAACCCACGTATGAATGAGGTGTTGATAGACAACTATATACAAATGGCTGAATACATTACAGATTATAAAAAATCAATGACTTTGTATTCTGCGTCGTTTAAATATGGTTATAGATGTAGAACACATGTGTCAAGAGCACTTAGAAAATTTAATTTTAAATATTATACTTACGCGCTTAAAGACCTGAATGAGCTGATTGAAAAATGTCCAAAAAATTCATCGGCCTATCTGATAAAGGCAAGAACAGTTCATAAGCTAGATGATGTAGAGGAGGCGATGAAAAATTTTGGTATTGCATTGTCACTCAACCCAGATGCCCCGCATATTATTGGTACTCGAGGTTATGTGTATTATCGTGAGAAAAATTATCAACAAGCTGTTAGCGACTTAAGCAGAGCAATCGAAAGAGATAAGGGAACAGCCTGGATGTGGGAAAATCGTGCTAAATCATATAGAAAATTAAAGCAATATGATAAGGCTATTTATGACTTTGGAAAAGCTATTCAATTAAATCCTGGGAACATAAGTAACTACAGGTTGAGAGGTTACTGCTATAAAAAACTGCAACAATATAATTTAGCCTTAAAGGATTATGATGCTGGTCTATTAGTGGATAAAAAGAATGTGAAGTTGTTAATGCAACGAGCTAAATTAAATAATAATGTTTTCAGTGATCAAGGGGCGGCCATAAACGACCTGGAATATCTGATTAAATTAGATCCTTCTAATAAAAAGGCGATGAAGTTTCTTTATAAGATTAAAGCAAGGAAAACTTAGTGAGTACGTTATTGAATTTATTCGATAATTTTGGGCTCTCTTTTTTAGATATATAAATATTAGAATCGTTTATTTTATGAGTAAGAAGTTAGCTGTAGTTTTTATAGTTCTGAATCTGATTATTGTTGCAAGTGGTTTTACTTATATCAAGCTCAAGCCTGTTCCTGATAGTGCAGAATACGTAGGCTCAGACAAATGCCAGTCTTGCCACTCAGTGGATCACACTAACTGGTCTACCAGCCTACACACAAAAATGATGCGTAAAGTTAACCGGGCTGATGTGGTCGTTGCTGATTTAAAAAGTGAAGCCATTATTTTTCATACCGATGATGCGGTGTGGGCGATTGGTGGTAAATGGGAACAGCAATTTATGGGTGAAGTAGAGGGGGCGGAAACGCTTCTACCCGGAGCATGGCTTGTTAGTCAGCAAAAGTGGAAAACCACCGGTTGGGATGGCTGGCAGGTGCCAGACCCATTAAAACGTTGTCATGGTTGTCATACCGTGGGCTTAAATGTAACAACGGGTAAATTTGTAGAAGCCAGTATCGGTTGTGAATCCTGTCATGGCCCCGGTAGTTGGCATGTAAACACAAAAGGCATCGGTAAAATCAGTAACAGTATTGACCCACAGGTCTGCGGGCAATGCCACACACGGGGTCGCTCAACCAGTGGTGAATATTTTTTCCCGGAAGGCTATCGCCCCGGTAAACAACTCGCTGATTATTTTAAAGAAGAAGAACCCGATTACATTCAAAACAGCAGCAAATGGTGGGCGAATGGTCACCCCAGAAAGCGCCATCAGGAATTTTATTCCTGGAGGCAGGGTGGGCATGTTAACAGCTTAAAATCCCTCAAAGAAAATTATGCGGGTCAGTACGGCAAAGTCACTTCTAAATGTTTAAGCTGCCACGCGGGTGAGGCGATTAATGATAATCAAAGTCAAAGCTATCAATTAAATGAAGTTCAATATGGTATCACCTGTGCCGTGTGTCATAACACCCATGGGGATATAGATAAACCAAGCCTGGACTGTGCCAGCTGCCATGGTGAAGGCGCATCCTACCATCAGCCCGATAAAAATCCGCAGCATATAGCCTGCCGACAAACTGCAAACGTGCAATGCCAACAATGCCACATGCCCCTAACCGTAATGAATGGCGGAGATTACACGCTACATAGTCATCGAGCCGGTATCATCCCCCCAAATGACACCCGTCAATTTGGCGTGCCCAATAGCTGTGGTAATGGTGGCTGTCATGAAGATAAAGATCAGGATTGGTTAGAGGCGGCTTATCTAAAACACTATGGGAAATTGAAATTATAAATACAGGTGAATGCAGCAATAAGGCTTGTAGTGGTTAATAGAAACAGGCTTCGTATGACTCACGTTTACCTGCCCTGGTTGAAGGGTGGCGGTGGGTAAAAACGATGGTTTGTTAGGATTGCCTGGTTTGGTTAGATGTAAAAAGTATAAATTTGTAATACTAAATTAACTGGATTAGCTCATATTTAACCACGTTGCAGGTCTCTTAGGCTCATACTTAATGTAATACTTTAAGTATGGTCTATAATCAGCTACACTGAGTCAGAAATAGAATATTAAAAATGAGGATCTGCAGTGAATATCAAGCGAATTAATCCATTATTCAAAGTACTGGGTCTTGCCGGTGTGATTTTAACTTTAAATGCCTGTTCATCTGAACCATCCCCCTGGACAAAGAGCGAATCCCCCTGGGGACAACGTAAAAGTGTTGAAGCTGAGGCTGAAGCCCCGGCTGCAGAAACCTATAAGGCTGATCTTGAAATGCCAGTTGATAATGCCAGTGAAGTGGAATTAAGTTATCAGGCTGAGTCCGTTGAAAGTCCAACACCGGAGGTTGTAGTTGAACCCGAGCCTGTTGAAGAAATGCCACTAGCGGTAGTGGAAGAAGCGGCGCCCCAGGAAAGTTCAATCCAGGAGGGTTCAATAATGGATCAGCCCGCAAACTTTTACACTATGCAGTTAATGGCATCGGTAGATATTGATCGCGTGATTCGGTTTGCTGAGCAGAACAATATTTCAACCCAATATGTTGTGGCAACTGAGCGAGATGGTGTTATCTGGCATGTACTACTCCTGGATGTATATCCGGATTATGCATCTGCTGTTGCTGCTCGTGATGATATTGCACCGACTTTAAAAAATCAGCCCTGGATTCGAAGTGTGGGCTCAGTGCAAAAGTTAATACGATAGCAGGTTCCCTGACAGCTAACGCCTGGCAAGGTGATTAAAACCTGAAAAATCGTCCTGTTTTTTGATATTAGACTGGGGACAGTGTTAGTCAGTTGAGTAACGTAGGTGCGAATTTATTCGTACAGAGCCTGTTATTACATAGCCATGTGCGAATAAATTAGCACCTACATTATCAAGATTGCCTTAACTTACGGGTGCTGGAGTTATTAGTAAATTAGTACAGGTGATTAGCCCAGGCGGTTATGTGCACCATCACACATGGGTGTGTGGTTAGTTTGTTTGCAGCCGCAGAGGCCGATTTTTTTCTTTTCTGTTACTTTTAATTCAACAGGGGAAAAATCTGAGCCTTTATGGGAGCCATCACAGAATGGTTGTGATGTTGATTTTCCACAGGAGCACCACCAGTAGGTGCCGGGCTCCAGTTCTACAACATAAGGGCTTTTTTGTGGACAGTTAGCAGTACTCATCGGTATTCTCATTTAAAGTTAGACGAATATTGAGTGTAGATTAATTAGACCCGATTTTACAAATGGTAAGATTTTGTGAGCTAATCAATGAAATTGCGGATTTTAGTAGGTATTAATAAGCTGGACTCAGCAATATTTGTATGTAAAATAACACGATACAGCTATATTTTAAGGCTAAATTTTAATAAAAGGCGCTAAATTATTTTTTTTTGCGCAACTTTTGGGCTTTAATCTAATATGCAATAACAATATGACAGGGGATAGAACATTGACTCTTTTAAGCAAAAAATTATTACCGATTTCAGTTGTGCTTGCGGGTGGCGTGGCATTATCTGCCTGTTCATCTCAGCCATCACCCTGGAGTGAGACGTCATCTCCCTGGGAAGGTCAGGCAGAACCACAACCCGATCCAGAGCCTTTGGCAATTGATGAGTTTCAGGCAGATCAGCCTACCATTGAGCCGGTAATCGAAGAAGAACCCGTGATGATAGAGCCAGAAGTTATTGAAGAGCCAGTTGTTGAAGAGTCAGCAGTGGTTGCCGGCAGTTTAGCCCAGCAACCATCAGATATGTTTGTGGTGCAGGTTGTGGCTTCAAGTTCTATGGATCAGTTAAGCTTCTTTGCCAGAGAGAATCAGATCTCTGAAGAGTGGGTTGCGGAAACGACGGTTGATGGACGGGTGTGGTTTGTTCTGATGTCTGGTGTTTATGCAACTAAATCTGAAGCCGAGCAAGCGCTTAGTGGTTTGCAGGGGCTTGGAACTGAGCCCTGGATTAGAAGGGTAGGTTCTGTTCAAGCGGTTATGAATCAGTAAACCTGAGTAGACCCAATATAAAGCTCAAGCAAAATCGATAAGCATAGTGTCTATAAAAAGCCCCAGATCATGGGGCTTTTTTTATGCACAGGATGTGCGGTATCTTAAAAATGCAGGAGCAATTTTTAATGGTATGCACAGGATGTGCGGTATCTTAAAAATGCAGGAGCAATTTTTAATGGTATGCACAGGATGTGCGGTATCTTACCCATACTTATAAAATGGGCAGGCGCAATTTTTAATGGTTGGTTTTTGTTTTGCTGCGCAAAGTATTCCGTTGTTGATTTGAGTCCAGGTGTTATTCACGAAGTCTGCGACAATTAACAAACTGACAGGGTGACTGATAAGCATACTCATTATTCAAAACATCTTCTGGGAGCAAAAAAATGAATAATTTTCAAACTGGAATTTTGGCTGACGTTCCTCGTCTTGCCCGGTATCTGGTTTTTTCATTGAAAGCTGAAGCGAGTCCAGGCAATTCACTCCTGGAACTGGTTTCTACCATAAATTCTGATAATGCTGTTATCGGCATTGGCCAGTCTTTAATAAAATTACAGGGTAAGAATATTAAAGGTTTGAAAGCATTTCCTGTTTATTCTGGCCCGGGTTTTGATGTGCCTGGTACCCCCGCAGCGTTATGGATCTGGTTGCGTGGTGAAGATAGAGGAGAGTTATTGCATCTGTCTCTGAAAATTCAGAATCTGCTGGCAGAGAGTTTTGAGCTGAATAATGTGGCTGATGCATTTCAGTATAAAGATAGTCGTGATTTAAGTGGCTATGTAGATGGTACGGAAAATCCCCAGGGTGAGGATGCATTTAATGCAGCCATTGTTCAGGGTTGTGGAGAAGGCCTGGACGGTTCCAGTTTTGTTGCTGTGCAACAATGGGTTCATGACTTTAAACATTTTCAGGCAATGTCAGTTTCAGATCAGGACAACGCTATCGGGCGACGCATAAGTGATAATGAAGAAATAGAAGGTGCACCGTTATCAGCCCACGTCAAGCGCACGGCTCAGGAAGACTTTGAACCCGAGGCATTCGTAGTGCGTCGCTCCATGCCGTGGGCAGATGCGTCAAAGGCTGGTCTGGTGTTTGTGGCTTTTGGGAAAAGCCTCGATGCTTTCGAAGCATTACTGAAGCGGATGGTAGGCGAAGATGATGGTACGGTTGATGCGTTATTCAATTTTACACAACCGATTAGTGGAAGTTACTTCTGGTGTCCCCCAGTAAAAGATGGGCGACTTGACCTGAGCGTATTAGGTTTGTAAAAGTTGAAAAGTTTAGAATAATTATGCAGGTGTAAAGAACTAAGTGAATACAACGGAGTGAGGGTGGATCAAGCAACGCGGATCCACCCGCGATTAATTATCTTTCTCAGTGTTTGCAGCGGTTCACGCTGCCTGTTGATCAATGCAGGGATACATCAGCAGATAATCAAATGCTGCAAGAGATGCCTTGGCACCTTCGCCCATTGCAATAACTATTTGCTTGTAGGGAACCGTGGTTACATCACCGCAGGCAAATATGCCAGGCTCACTTGTTTGCCCCCTTTCATCAATGATAATTTCACCGTATTGGCTCAGCTTAACGGTGTCTCCCAGGAATCCACTGTTAGGCTGTAATCCAATTTGTACAAAAACACCTTGAAGATTTTTATGACTGACTTCTTCAGTGTCTCGGTTTTGATATTCTATGCTGGTGACTTTGCCATCTTCTGCAACAATCTGTTTCGTGGCAACATTTTTTAATATGGAAATATTTTCTCGGGCTTCTGCCTGTTTTACCAGTACCTTGTCGGCTTTTAAATCGGCTAAAAATTCAAAAACGGTAACCGATTTTACAATGCCCGCAAGATCCAGGGCTGCTTCAATACCGGAGTTTCCGCCACCAATGACGGCCACATCTTTACCCTTGAAAAAGGGACCATCACAGTGGGGGCAGTAAGCAACGCCGTTACCAATGTTTTCTTTTTCACCCGGAACACCTAACTCTCTCCATTTTGCGCCCGTGGCAATTATTAAGGTTCTGGTTTTAATTTTCTCGCCTGATGAAAGGTGTAATGTTTTGATGCCACCTTTTTCCACGCGTTCAACCCTGAAGTGTTCTTTTAAGGTGATATCGTAATCGTTCAAATGTGCCTGCATTGCATTGGCAAGTTCAGGCCCGGTTGTTTTCGAGTTAGAAATCAGGTTTTCTATGCCCATGGTGTCTTTAACCTGACCACCAAAGCGGTCGGCAATTATGGTTACTTTTAACCCCTTACGAGCGGCATAAATAGCGGCGGATACTCCGCCGGGGCCACCACCTATTACTGTTACATCCTGTAATGGCAGCTCGGATACAGGCTCACTGTTTGTAATACCAGGGTATTTTTCTATCAACTTATCCAGTAACTGTGCGGTATCAATTTTGCCATTGGCAAAAACTTTCCCATTCAGAAAAACTGTTGGTACACCCTGTATATTATTTTTTTCAATTAATTCAGGAAGCACGCCACCATCAATGGTTTCAGTTATGATGTTTGGGTTAATCGATGCAAACTGATTCAGTGCCTGAACCACGTCAGGGCAATTGTGGCAACTCAGGCTTACGTAAACTTCAAACTTCATATCCTGTTGTGCATTAGCAACAATCGTTTTCAGGCTCTCATCCAGTTTCAGGGGCGTGCCAGATGAGTGTAAAACCGCAAGCACCAGTGAATTAAATTCATGCCCGCTTGGAATGCCGGTAAATTGAATGCCATTCGTTTTTCCATCCACTTCCAGCATGAAGCTGACAGGGCTTCTTAACTGCTCTGGTATGTCACGTTCTTCAACCGAAATGTTGCTAGAGACCTTCGCGAAATCTGACAGAAATTTAAGTAGCTCTGAGCGTTTTTCGTGTTCGCCTGTTCGCACAACAAAGGTGACTTTGTTTTTCATATTAGCGGTGTAACCCATTAGGGCTTCTTTAATTTCTCTGGTTAACATACTGCACCTTGCCTTTAAAATATTAGTGGGCACTACAAATCGGCCCACTAATTTTAGATATAAATAAATTGATAAATGCTTAATCGGATTAAATTTTTCCAACCAGATCAAGGCTGGGCTTCAATGTTTCCTCACCTTCTTCCCAGGCTGCGGGACAAACTTCACCATCGTGGTTAGCCACGTATTGTGCGGCTTTAACTTTGCGAACCATGTCTTTGGCCGAGCGTCCTATACCCAGGTCATGAACTTCTGAAACTTTGACAATGCCATCAGGGTTCGCCAAAAATGTACCCCGAAGTGCCAGTGCTTCTTCTTCAATCATCACGTCGAAACCACGGGTGATAGTGCCTGTTGGATCACCAATCATCGGAAAATTAATCTTTCCAATCGCTTCACTGCTGTCATGCCATGCTTTATGTGAAAAGTGGGTGTCCGTAGAAACGGAGTAAACATCGACGCCAAGTTGCTGTAGCTCTTCATAATGGCCAGCCATGTCTTCCAGCTCGGTAGGGCAAACGAAGGTGAAGTCTGCGGGATAAAAAAGGAAGATTGACCATCTGCCCTTAATATCATCTGTGGTGATTGTTTTAAATTCACCGTTATGGAAGGCTTCAGCTGAAAATTCAGGGATTGATTTGTTAATCATTGTCATAATGTTGATTCTCTTAATTTAGATTAGAAATTGGGTGTAGGTCTTGCCTAAGCGACCAACCCCATCCGTGATATGAAGATTAAGGGGGTTTTATAATCTAATAAATAGAATAAAATAGATAATTACAATCTATTTAATAGAATTATTAGGGGCGTTAAAACAGGTAACGTATGTGCTGGCAGTTGGGAAGGCGCTGCAGTTTAAAAAAGCAGCGGTGGATGAGGTGGAGAAGCAGCTGGGTTTGCTGATTTTTCTAGGTTGAATTATTGACGAGAAAATTTAACTATAAAACGAGACTGCTCTGTTCAATTATGAAGTACTAATATGAAGTACTAATATGGGTAACTTTCTTTATTTAGTGGCTTGTACCAGAAGAGCGTGTGATTTTATTATGTACGTTATATTTACCCGAAGGTTTTTTCATAGGTAGGCGTTTTATCTCTTTTAGTGATTTTGCATCATACACGATTACAGCGCCCTCTTTGTCCCAGACGCTGAGCAGGGCATGTTCGCCGGTTTTATCAAACTCAACATGGGCAGCAGTTTTGCCCGGAGCGGGCCTGACAGTTTTAACCATTTCCAGTGTGCGTTTGTCAATTATATGTACCGCTTCTTTATTGGGGCCAAAGAACACATCGACCCAGGCATAATTTGAGTTTTCGTGGCTACGCATAAAAAAACCTGGGCCCAATGTTTTTATGCGTTTAATGACTTTCCAGGTTTGCATGTCAATAATACTGACTGCACTGGATTTTAAATTGGGAGTGGCTAGAATTTGTTTACCTTTATATTGCCAGGTAATACCCGAACCCAGATGGGGCATGCCTGGTAAGTCTATGCGGTGAGTTACTCGCCCAAGGTCGAGATTCACTACCTGGCCTTTACTGTCTCGTGAAGCGCCAATAATAAGGTCGTAGGTCTGGTTAAAGAAAAAATCATCCAGATAGTTGTCGACTTTTATTTTTCTTACTGGAAAAGTTGCTTTACGATTGGCATCACCAGAGTCTTCCCGGTAATCGTGAACCCAGCCTGAGAAACCTGCGGGTGGATTATCTTCATATGATATTTCCCAAACCTGTTTAAGGTCTTTTAGCGCTGCGATAAATGAATTTCGTGGTGCGGCATCATAAACTGCGCTGACCCTTGAGGTTTTTCCCTGCTCGTCTTCTACAGGAATTATTTTAATGGGTGAGAGGTCTTTCGCAGAGAAAACCACCAGGGTATGGGGTAAATAATTACCCGCAATGACATAGCGTCCATCGTTTGAAACCGCAATGTTTCGCATATTAATGCCGGCACGAACCTCCGCCACAATTTTCAAATGATATATGTCGTACTTGGTAATCCAGCCATCCCGTGAGCCAAAGTAAACGTAACGACCGTCTGGTGAGTATTTAGGTCCGCCGTGTAAAGAAAAGCGGGTTGCAAATCGGTGAATCGGGGAAAAGGTATCGCCATTTAATAAAGTAGCATGATGGTCCGCCAGTTCAACCACGATAAATAAATTCATTGGGTCCGCATCCCATACGGGTTTGTTATCCAGGTTGAGAGCCTGTTTATTAATTATCTGGCTAGCTAGAATATTCTTCATATTCCATTCGGGGATTTGTTTGAGAGGTGTGTATATTAAATTGACCAGGGATTGAATTTCACGCTTGTTTAATTTGTCTTTAAAGGCGGGCATCTGGGTAGCAATACGACCCTGTTGAATAACGTCTATGGCGGATTTTTTTCTCAGTCTCTTTAAGTTCTCAGGTAACAGTGCCGGGCCCATGGCACCCAGTCGTTTTTCACCGTGACAACTGGCACAATGTTGCTGAAACAATTTTAGTGTGTTTTGATTAGTATGTGCTTGCTGGCTAATGATGCACAGAATAAAACTTATGATGATATTTTTTATATGCATTGTCACTATTGTTCCGTTAAAAAAATTTTAGTTTATGTTTAAACCGTACTGTAGAGTGATTAATGTTTATTTTGTCCTGGTCGAGACATAAGTTGGGAATGCCTCTAGTGGTTAACAGGACAGCATGATGTATTGTTATTATTGATTTATAGAAATATTAATGTTTTTTAAGCGTCCATCATAAGGTCTGTTTGTGAGGCGTTGCTTTGTGTTAACGCCTATTTCATTATCATAAAGATAACAGGCCGGGTCTTCATCCCAGGGGTCGCCGGTTAGCTGGTATGAACGTACGCGCGTATTACCTCCACAGATAGATAAATGTTTACACTCGGCACAGCGTCCCTTTAGTGGCCTGTTTTGCATTTTAAATCCCGCCATTAATGGGTCACTGGTATCCTGCCATATTTCTGAAAATGCGCGTTCCTTTACATTGCCTAAATTATAATTCCACCAGAAGGTGTCCGGGTGAACATTGCCCAGATTATCAATGTTAGCTATGTTAACACCTGAGGCGTTCCCACCCCATTGCTCCAGGCGGGTTTTTATTTCCTGGTATTTTGCGGGAAAATATTGCTCAACCCAGTGCAACAGGTAAACGCCATCCGCATCATTATTGCCGGTTACAAATTCTTTATTTTGATTATTTTTAACAGCATTAAAACTGCTGTTGAACAAAAGTGTCATGGCATCTCGAGTAATGTTGTGGTACACATCATCTTCTCGGTTTTTATTACCCCGGCCAGCATAGTTTAAATGGGAAAGGTAAAATTTATCGATATTGTATTGATCCATTAGCTCCAGAACCTGTGGCAGTTCATGGGCATTGTCCTGAGTGAGCGTAAAGCGCATGCCGACTTTAATGCCATGTTTTTTACATAACATAATACCTTTCATTGCTTCATCAAAAGCGCCCGTACGTCTACGAAATTTATCATGGGTCTGTTTGATGCCATCAATGCTAATACCCACGTAATCATAGTTTACCCTGGCAATGTCTTTTATATTCTGTTCAGTAATTAAAGTGCCATTGGTAGATAAGCCAACATAAAACCCCATGTCTTTAGCGCGCTGTGAAATTTCAAAAATGTCAGCTCGCATTAAGGGCTCGCCACCAGAAAGAATAAGCACCGGAACTTTAAACTGCTTTAAATCATCCATGGTAGTGAATACCTGTTGCGTGTCCAGCTCACCAGGAAAGTCTTTATCGGTGGAAATGGAGTAGCAATGTTTGCAGGTTAAATTACAGCGGCGAATTAAGTTCCAGATAACAACCGGGCCCGGTGGCTTACGTGTAGCCCCTACTGGCTCGTTGCTGAGTAAGTGTTTCATGAACTGTGTCATTCTGAACATGCGGTGTTCCTGTTATCTGTTTTAGGGGTGGTTGTTTGAGAAATGCGTAGGCCGGTTTTCTTAAGAATTTTTGTGCTGAATAAAATAGTATGCCCCCTGTTGTCTTCCGCTAATAATTCCTTAATCAGACTGGTTTTTTGTATAACTTCTTCACGGGTGCGCCCATGTACCATGGCAAATAAATTGTAGGGCCATTCGGGCAAAAAACGGGGACGTTGATAACAGTGGCTTACAAAATCTAATTGACCAATTCGTTGCCCTAGTTGATCAATTTTCTCATCAGCAACATTCCATACCGTCATGCCGTTTGCTTTAAAACCTAATTTGTAATGATTAGGTATGATACCTATGCGACGAATAATGCCCTTGTCCTGCATTATCTGCATGCGTTGCATTATCTCTTTTACTTCTATATTTAATTGTTGTGCAACATCCTGGTAAGGGTGCATGCTTAAGGGTAAGCCCCGTTGTGTAGCCCGGATGATTTTACGGTCGATATGATCGATGTCGGTTTTAATTATATCTATTTTAACGGGGGATGATTGTAAGCTTGCTGGCATGATTATGTTTTAAACCTCAAGCTTTAGGCCAAGAAAATATTCTTTTAGTTTTGGCATATTATAAACATGGTTTCCAGTTTGTTGCTGAATATTTTCTATTACCTGTTCTATCTGTGGTGCTGATTCTGTGGCGACGACAAACCACATGTTTAACTCATGGTCCCGTGCGTAGTTGTGTGCAACTTCTTCAAAACTGTTGACTATTTCAGCGGTCTCATCAAATGCTTCAGCATCGACTTTCATTGCCGCCAGTGTTAATCCACCGCCCATTTTTTCTGCATGATATAAAGGTCCAAAACGGCTGATAAATCCTGCGTCCTGCATCAATTGAATGCGTGCAATTAAAGTTTCCGCATCAATTTGAAGTTGTTCGGATAAAATTTGCCATGGATTTTCAGCTATGGGGAAGCTTCCCTGCAAATGATTAATTATTTTTTTATCAGTATCGGATAATTGCATCAGGCTGATTCTTTAATTGATTTTTCATTTATGTAAATGGCGCCGCGTTGTTTAAAACAGCGTTTACTAAATAATACGGAGTATTTAATATGCTCGACATTACAGCTGTTAATCATTAACTGAAGATTAGTTAGAACATCCTCCCTGTCCTGGCCATGAATCATGCAAAATAAGTTATAAGGCCAGTCAGGCAGATGGCGAGGGCGACGATAACTTAAAGTGACGAAATCAAACTGGCCAAAACACGCCCCCAGTTCATCGACCTGTTCATCGGCTATATCCCATACCACCATGGCATTCGCGGTATATCCCAACTTTCGATGGCGAACAACGATTCCCATGCGTTTTATATCACCCTGTTGCTGCATTGTTGCAATATGATCAATTACTTCCTGTTCTGTGCTATTAATTTGTCGGGCGATTTCAGCATATGGGTGTGAAACCAGGGGCAGGCCATTCTGTAAGGCGGCGATAAGTAAGCGTTGATTAATCATTTAATTTTCATCCTTCTTTTTCTTTGTGCCACCATCAATGAGCTGCAAAGGGAAGCCAAGGTCAATATGGTAATCTTTTTCCATTGGCAGGCTTAAAATAACGATGCCAGTTTTTTGCTCCATATCTTTTAATATTTTGTTCAGTTGTTCTTTGTTTTCCGCGGTTACTACAAACCACAGATTAAAATGGTGTTCGCGTTCGTAATTATGGTTTACCGCCGGGTAGGCACTAATTATATCGGCAATATCAATGAGGCGATGCTGAGGCACCGCCATAGCAGCCAGGGTGCTAACGCCTATCCGATTAGGTTTAAATACGGCACCAATTCGGCTGATAACCTGAGAGGATTTCAACTCTTTTAATAGCGTTAACAACTGTTGCTCAGATATACCTAGCTGTTTGGCCATATCCGCATAGGGTGTGCTGGATAGTGGAAAATTGTGTTGAAACTGATTGAGTATTTGTTGAATACTTTCAATTTCTACATGTTGTCCCATATGGGATGCTTTTTCATGTAGATTAGCAGGTTCAATCGCCATATTCCGCTCCAATTTGACTGTTATTGAAACCTTAAGATTTTGCAGTTTTATATGCCTTGACCTAGGGCAATTTAAACCAGGGCAATTTAAACCAGGGCAATTTAAACTGGGGCAATTTAGTGACGAACATTATCAGGCGATGATTATTTTGAAAAATTGAGAATAGCCTGTGTAGGGTAGGCAACTGAGCATTCATCTACGGATGATTTTACCAGGGCTTTCTTAAGGGCCGCGTCCGCATTCAGCCATTCTTTTCTTAAGTCATCCGCTATACCGGCTTCTTTAATCGAATCAGAAAGCAACTGGGCGCGTACGTCAAATAGTTCATCTGTAATGAGCATATGTTGATGTGCTGATTTTGGGCTTTTGCCTCCATAGCATCTTGGGCCGCCCATTAGCTGTATCATGAAATCGGTTTGCTGGTCTTCAAGAAGTTGCTGGGGTTTATCGGTAAAGAACTTTCTTAACCAGTTGTGGGCATAGGCCTTGTCATAGAAAATTTTATGTACTTTGATGAAGGTGTCCTTCCCTCCGAGACGGTCATATAGTGTTTTATCTATGGCCATAATTAAGATACCGACTTTTTTGCATATCTTAAATATAGTCTAATTATTAAAGGAAAGTAGGTAGTATCGACGAGAGGCAATTATTGAAACTACAAACCAATTTTATGCGCCCGATTGGTAAAAAATATTCCGCTGGGTTTATCTACCTTAATACTGTTAATGACTTCAAAACTTGCTGTGTCGACGATATCAACCCGGTCTTCATCGCGAACCGACATCCACACCTGCTCACCCCGTGGGCTGAACTCCATGTGCAAAACGGCTTTGCCGGGTTTAAGGGTTTTGATGATTTCAAGTGATTCTGTGTCAATTACCTGTAGGGTGTCATTTCTGGGGTGGGCAAAGTTAACCCACATTTGTTTATGGTCAGGGCTGCTCATAACGAAAATGGGTTGGCCATGAACAGTAATAGATTTGATTTTGTTCCATTTATCGTCCATGACCAGTACTTCATGCTGACCAACAGCGGGTACCAGGGTTTTGTCACCGGCGATGGCCCAGCCTTCAAGGTGAGGCATTTTATAAACCGGTAATTTTTCCTTGCCTCGGCCATAATGGTTCATGATGCGCTGCACACCTTTTTCCGGATGCCATAAATCAAGCATGGCCATGCCATCCTCTCCGAACAGTCCGGCAATATAATAACGTCCCTCGGGAGAAATTAAGCCATCATAGGGAAGGGATCCGATGTTTTTAAATTTTTGAATGATCGGGTGTTTCGGTTGTTTCATATCCACCAGCCAAATCTCACCCGCATCGTATAGCGAGAATACAAATTTTTGCCCTGGTGCATCGACCAGGCCGACGGTTTTAGATTGTTTCCCATTTGCATAAATGGCAGGAATATCGGCAACAAGTTCTAATGTAGCTGAATCAAATATTTTTATACCGCCGGGTTTATAATTAGAAACTGCAATAAGTTTGCCATTTTGGGATATGGCACCACCAATACTGTTACCTGATTGTAAAATACGTTTTACAATTTTCTGTTCTAATAAATCGACTTTAGTCAGGCCACCATCGCGACCAAAAATATAACCGTATCGTGCATCACGGGAATACACTATGGATGCGTGGGAAAGATCCCCCAGGCCAGTAATTTTACCGAGTAGTTTGTTATTGCTGTTTTCAACAATACTAACCCTGCCAATGGCGCGTTCTATAATTAGCCCTAAATCACCCGTGCCCCGTAGTGTTTGAGTGCTACAGCCGCCTAATAAGATATTCAATGATAAAATACCCAGTAATAGAATTAAGGAACAGGTTTTCATAACTCGTTTTCTTTTAAATGTGCCTGTCTTAATAGTTTAATTATCCAGCGGGTGTCCTGCTTGGTTAACAGACCCTGCCAGGGTGGCATGGGTGTGCCCGGTCGTCCGTGTTGAATGGTAAGAAATAAAAATTTATCCGATTTATCTTTTAATGACTGGGGTAAAAGTGCAGGGCCCAGACCGCCGTTTAATGTCATGCCATGGCATGAGCCACAATCGTGCTTAAGCAAATGTTGCAGTTCTTTTTTTCGTTCCGGGGATACCTCTGCATAACCGGGTGACGAAGCTAAAAAAAAGATTAACAGTAAGCTAACCTTTAATACGTTGTTGATATTCATTTTCTAATTGCTCCCCTTCCAGCTGTTCTGTGGGAGTAAACCAGTCGAGTTCGTTTGCAAAGTTTACCACTTCTCCAATAATAATTAAGGCGGGGGCTTGAATAGCCATGTCTTTTATTGCCTCTGGTAAATTATTGAGTGTTGAAATACAGCGCCGTTGTGACCGGGTCGTGCCGTTTTCTATTGCCGCTGCGGGTGTGCTTGAGGGTAATCCAGCTTTGATAAGTTCCTCACGTATCTGGGTTAAATTAGCTAATCCCATATAAAAAACCAGGGTTGTTTGAGTATCCGCAAGGCTGGCCCAGTTTAACTCTAAGGGTTGATCGGCTTTACAGTGCCCGGTAATCAGGCGCACACTTCGGGCAATGCCGCGATGGGTTAAGGGAATACCTCCATAGGCACTGCAAGCTGATGCGGCAGTAATGCCTGGAATATATTCGAAGTTTACATTGTGTTTCACCAGATAGAGCGCTTCTTCACTGCCGCGTCCAAAAACAAAAGGGTCGCCACCTTTAAGTCTGACAATGTGCCTGTTTTTTTTGGCTAATTTACAGAGTAGTTCGTTAATGGCATCTTGCCCCATGTGATGCTGTCCCGTTGCTTTTCCTACATAAATAAGTTGCGTACCCGTGGGTATTAAATCCAGAATATCCTGGGAGACGAGTCGATCATAAACAATGACATCGGCTGTTTGTATTAAACGCAGTGCTTTCACGGTTAATAAATCCGGGTCGCCGGGTCCGGCACCCACCAGGGAAACCAGAGAATGGTTATTTAACATGTACAACTCCTGTCATTTCGGGGTGCGGGCCACAACGGTAAGGAAAGCTACCCGTTTTGGTGAATTTTTTTTCGAAAAATTCATCGGGAAAAAAATATTCAGGCTCAGGTTCGCCAAGTTTTTCAAACCAGACACTATGATATTGACGTTTTTCCTTGTTGGTCCAGCGAATGGTTGTGCCCGCTTTAATCGTTATTTCCTGGGGTATGAATTTAAATTTTTTAATTTCTACATGGGCGCCAGTATCTGAGTTGGCAGACATGGCCATGTAAATAGGGAAGACAAAAATAAATATCGGAATAATTATAAATTGAAATAATAAAAATCGTATTTTCATGATGCCACCTGTTTTAAATATGTGCAGGATGATTCCTGCACAATTATATTAAGGGTTGTTTTTAGTAATCATTTTTTTACCGCATTAACTTCTGCTGCGGCATTATCAAATCCCAGTTTATAGCCCAGGGATACATGATGATAGCGTGCGTTAGTATAATCATCGTGTATCGCGAAACCAAAGTTATAAACTGACTTTGTATCCAGTTTAAGATCGCCTGGTTTATCAGAGTTTAGCGGGCGACTGATTTCAACTGTCCAGGTGCCATTGTTTAAGGTGCCCGTTGTGATGATGTCTATACCATCGTGGGCGATACGTTCTTTTAAAATGTGTCCGTTCTCTGAGGTTTTTTCTCCCCCTTTGTAGCGCATTATATCCATAAAGTGACTGGCATCTAATTCAGCTGTGATGTCTGCCTCATCTTTTAATTTATCCCAGCCACCCAGGGGCCCTTTGCGATCTTTCAGGTTAATTTTGCTGCGACTTTCAGCGATGTATTTAGTGACACCGTCTTTTGCCTGCTTTAATGATGTGGCGCTAATAGCCGTTTGATCGGGTGCATAAGGCATGCTTCGCAGGTCTGCATGACAGGTGCCCCAGCATCCTGCACGATCTGCATATTCAACCTCATCTGTCGCTAGCATAATGGCCAGTTTTATCTTATTGTCTGGGTCCATTTTACCGCCTTCTACAAAGGGTGCAGGTGTATGCTCACCGTCTTTCCATTGAAACCGCATATGTAGATTGCTGGCATCATATGAAGCTTGAACGCTTACCGGAAAACTGCCTCGTTTACCGGGGATCAGGGTGGGTTCCATGTTGCCCCTTTTCTTGCCAACCTTCATGTCTTTTTCACCGTTAACAATTTTGTTACCTATATCGGCTAATTCTTCCTCATGGCAATCAAAGCAACGGTCACCTGAATTGAATGCGCGTTTACCGCCATGCTGACGACCGAGGGTCCATTCCATAGAAGATTGACCGGGATAGAAAAGGATAATTGTTCTTGCCGCTACACCGTTCCAGTTAATGGCACTACTGCTAGCTATGGCAGTTGAGGTTTCAGTTTTAGTAGCTACATTAACCGGAGCGGCCTGGCTTTCCTCCTTGGTTTCGACGGGAACTGGTTTAATTTCAGCTGTACCTGTTTCAGGTGCAGTAGTGGTTTTTTGGGTATCTTTATTTTCTTCAAAAGCCAGCCACTGTGAAGCAATTGGACGAATGATTGAGGGATCTGGTTGTTCAAGTGCGTCTATTTCTTCATCCGTTAACTGATCATGAACTTTTTTGTGCGCAATGCCTTTATGGCAATCAATGCAGGTATTACCTGCTTTCATTGCATTTAAGTGCTGCTTACGCGCACGACTTTTTTGATTTTGTGGATTCATTGTTGAGTAATCATGACAGTTACGACATTCTCGAGAGTCGGTTTCTTTCATGGTTCTCCAGACATTTTTTGCAAGTTTAAGGCGCTTCGAATCAAACTTTTCAGGTGTGTCTATAGACCCCAGTACCTTATGGAATACTTCATTACTAGCCTGTATTTTCCTGACAACTTTATGCACCCAGGGGTCTGGAACATGACAATCAGAGCAGGTGGCTCTAACACCGGCACGGTTTGTATAATGAATCGTTTCTTTATACTCCTGATAAACATTGTCCTCCATTTCATGGCAACTGATACAGAACTCAAGTGTATTGGTTGCTTCCATGGCCGTATTGAACCCACCCCAGAAAATGACGCCGATGATCATAAAAAATATCGCCACTCCGACAGTCGTGCCTAATATTATTTTTCTGTTTAGCAGTTGCTGATAGAGGTCAAACATTTTTAACTCCAGTGTCAAAGTATGTGTAATTTTATAATCTGGGCTAGCTAGTTGTTGCTACATTAAAGCTATTTTGAAATTTTTAATTTCAGAATGGCTCTATTTAAAAAAGGCGGGTAGGAGCTACCCGCCAATGGATTGGAGGTTAAGTTACATGGTTAATTCTATTGCTAACATTAAATTTACCCGTTGGTGCATATAAGCCCTTGATGCGTTTTTTCTCTTTAAGGGTTTTAGCATCAAAGATAACAATTTCACCATTCGGTTTTAATGAGTCGGAGCGATTCCAGACAGATACCCATACTTCAGAACCATCAGCATTAAACTCGAAGTGAACAGCGGCATAACCTTTCTTCTTGGTCAGGCGAATTGTTTTAACTATTTCATGGGTGGTTTTGTCGAATACCTGAATTGATTGCTGAATTTCAGGCTCCGGGTTTTTGGTTTGATCCGCCCAAACGTATTGTGACTTGGGATGGGTACGAATAAACACACCAGCACCATCTGTTTCAACTTCGTAACAGATTTTCCAGGCATCTTTAGGGTGACCTTTTGGATCATTACCCCAAACCGTTACCAGACCCGTACCTAGATGTGTTGTACCTGCAACCGGCCCGCACTTGGGATCAATCCAGTTAGCACCGGGACCAGGGTGTGGCAGTTTGTCCACATCAATCATAGCTTCCAGTTTGCGTTTTTCAGTATCAATAATAACCATTTTATTAGAGGCATTGGCTGCAATCTGGAAGTAACGACCACTAGGATCAAAGAAACCATCATGCAGGAACTTGGCCGAATCCATTTTTACAATATCCAGGTTATCAAGATCTGAGTAGTCCACCTGCCACATCTGCCCCAGCTCTTTCATGGCAACTATCCAGGAAGACTGATTAGGTGTGTCATAGATCGCCGCAACACGAGACTCTTCTACATAATCACCATCAACATTAACACCGCGAGAAGAAACCACTTTTAGAGGTTCCATAGTAGCAGCATCTACGATTGCAAAATGTGGAGGCCAGTAACCACCGCCGATGATGTATTTACCGTCACCGGATACCGCAACGTCACGTGCATCATAGGCAACCTGGACTTCAGCAACGCGCATTTTTTCTGGTTTTTGCCATAGGTCGATTTTGGTTAACTTGCCATCACGTCCCATAGTGAACCAGAAACGCCCCGGATTTTTGGCATGCAATTTGTTGTGGTGTTCAGCGGTTTTAAGCACGTGCACCGCATAACCCGTGTCCAGATGAGTGACGATTTCATGTTTGTCACCATCGATGATTGCAACCTTGCCTTTATCACGTTCAATAACCAGGAAGAAATTTTTCCAGTTACGATTATGCATTGGTTTACTTGGGTAATCTTTGGGCTGAACATAAACTTTGTGGCGTTTTTTCATTAGCGACAAAGGCATTTCGGGTGGTTTGGGTGGGTCTATCTGGATATAGGTAGCGAGCATGCTGATTTCTTTCTTTGACATAATGTCATCGAAGTTATTCATGCCGCCTTCAGTGCCCAGGGTAATAATTTTTTCTAAACGTTTTTGACCTTTTTTAAGCGTATTTTTAGGTTCAAGGTTTTTACCCGTAGCCCCCTTACGCAATACACCGTGACAACCGGCACAGCGCTGGAAGTATAGGCTTCCCGCTTTTTCAAAATCAGCTTCACTCATGGTGGGTTGCTTCGCTTTAGCTGCCCACACGGATCCTGTGGTAATGACTAAAGCTGAAGCGGCCAGTGTTGTGGTCGTTATTAACCTGGTCAGGTATTTTGGTTTCATTTTGCCTCACTCCTGCAGATGGAAATAGTCATTACACAGATATGCTAGTGGGGGCTAACAGTAATTATCCTTGATGTAAATCAAGCGTAAATGACCGTTAATTAATTAAAAAATCGACGCACTGATTTATTTCTGTAAGTCGAAATTTCTCTATTTACAGATACAATTAAATACACATGTAAGGTGTTCAGCCTTGATGTTTATCAAGTGCATTATTGAATTTATTTATCACCAATAATAAAGAGACGATATAAGAAAAATGCCTGTAATAAATGCTTGAATAATAAACAGCCACTAAAAAGCCATAGTAAGCTGGCAGGGTAGAAAAATAAGTTGGGGAAATAGATTGAGAGAAGGCTGCTTATTAATGCCAGGTTATGAGTAATGAGTAGTCGATAACTTTTTTTAGGGTTAATTATTTCATAAATAGTAGGGATTTCGGATGCTTTTTTTCTGCTTTTCGATATGTTTTGATGTAAATGCATCCATATTAAAAAGGGAACTATTTTATATAACATACCGTTGATAATAGACATGGCAAATCCAGCAAAAATAAACAGGCCAATAGTTGTGCTTAAGTCCTCTAGTGTTAACACTGAGTATAGATAGAGAAGCAGCCCCACAGCCAGGTTTGCTAAGCCGGTGAACCAGAAAAATAAACTGGCATCTTTGATCTTTTTTCTTCTTTGCAATAATAGTTTAAAGCTTGTGTAAATGAAAAATAGCAGGCTAAGGCAGCAGGCAGTAATGATCGGGATTACAATCCAGTTTAATAATATGCCTGTTTTTATTTCATAAGTCAGGCTCAATGACCAGGTGAGTAAACAAGTGAAAATAATTAAAGGAAAATATTTTTTTAGAAAATCAGGGTATTCTGAAGTGATTTGAAACATGGGAATGACCTGATAAGCAACGGAGATGATAAGTATGCATATCCATCCCGTTATAGCCCAACCTATATGTAGTTGTGTATATTCCCTTAAAAGAGGAATCGTTTCCCAGGCATAAGATGACAGTAGTAAGATGGCAAAACCAATTGCAACCCATAAAGATGAGATTGAATATTTAATGCCACTGGCTGAGGGGTGTGCTAATTTTATTTTAAATAAGTTAATAGAAACTGGTGTCAGGAATAACACTAATGCGGAAATTAATAATAATATTGTCATTATAAAAAAAACAGGGTCAGCGTATAAAAAACCTAATGTTAGCGATATGGTGCCAGGGACATATAATAAATAAATCCACAGGCTTATCTTGCCAGAGTGGGGAATATTACAACCCGCTAGTACTGGCAGAAGCTGAAACAGGGCTCCAATCATTGCCATAGAGATAAAGCCCAGGGTGATAAGGTGGGTTAAGGCCAGGGTCTGTGGTAACCATCTATTTTGAATGGTTTCGGGGCCATAAAATAATAAAATTAAGCTCGCGAGAATAAGAAAGACCGGTGCAGTGATAAAAAAACGAAGAGGTGTTTCTATGGGTGGTGCTTGCTCAAGTGATAGATTGCTGTGGTTCATTGTTTTGAATTTAAGTCGAATATTCTATGGGTTTTCGTGTTGAGATGATTAATTTAGGTTAATTATCTACTGGTCCGAAAAATACAAACTGCCCCTAAGTTCTATTCTTTTTTTATAAGTTCCTTTATTAATTCACCAGTGGTTTTGTCAGTTGCAATCCAGATAAAAATTTCAAATAAATCGTTGCTCTGTTTTATTTTATATCTGAAGCCATTGTCCAGTAATATATTGTAAAGTGGGTGAGGCTGCATGCGATGTACCATCTTTATATATTTACCCGGTTTTAGCTTCTCCGTGGCATCCATTGCCATCTCCATCGGCAAGGGTGGTTGTAGCAGACTGACATCGAGTATGATTTCTTTAGTCATGGTGTTTATCTATCAGGCAACTTTATTGCTCAAATGACTTAACATGTTTTCTAGTAATTGATCTTTGGCTAGTGCGCAGGCATCATCAATCATGGGGTATAAAATATTTTCTTCTTTTATATTATGTTGTTGAATGAAGATGTTAATGGTTTCTGAAAGACCGAAATATCGATCATGATTTTTACTGTCTATAGCTTTTTTTAATTCGTTGAGTAAGTCGCGAATTTGATCATGTTCCTGGCGCATTATCATGGTAGGGCCTGAAAGGTTATTAGTGGTTGTCTCAAACTCAGCAAATAATGTCTGTTCTTCATAGTTAAAGTGAAAAAAAATATTGTCTGCCAGGCTTGAAAATTGTGTGTTTGCCTGGTTCCACTGTTTATCTGTTATTAGTGAGTCAAGTTGTGTAAATAATTCATCACAGTGTTTGTGATCCTGAGTCATAATTTGTGTAATCGTGGCAGACATTTTCTAGCCCTGTTTTATTTATTGTAGAGGCTATAATAATGCTAGATTTATCTGTTATCTTTAACTCAGATCAATTGTAGAAAAAATTTGTAACTAGTAAAATTATTTTATTGTGTAAGGCGTGCATATAATAAAGGTAATTGTTTAGGTAACTCTTCTATTTTTCTAATTACTACATAATGGCCTGCACCAAATAGGTGCGGTAAATAATCACCGGCTTTTTCATCAATGGTGACACAAAAAGGTTGCTGGCCTTTTTTTCTAGCTTCTATTAAAGCCATCCGGGTATCTTCAATGCCGTAGCGACCTTCATAAATATCAAGATCATTTGGCTTGCCATCGGTTAATATCAATAATAATTTCTGTGCGCTTTTCTGTTGCTCAAGTTTATTGCTGGCGTGTCTGATGGCAGCCCCCATGCGTGTATAATAACCGGGTTTTATAGCATCAATACGGCCACGGATTTTTGCGTCGTATTTTTCAGAAAATTGTTTAATTAAATTAAAGCGTACGTGATTACGGTTTCTGGATGAAAAGCCATGAATGGCAAGCTGGTCTCCAGTAGATGACAGGCTTTCAGAAAATAAATATAAACTGTCACGGATAACATCTATGATGCGTGCGTCATTGTTGACCCAGGCATCGGTAGATAAAGAAAGGTCAGCTAATAGTAAACAGGCCATGTCCCGGTGTGAGGTTTTAAGGTCCTTATACATGTTAGCGGTCATTTCGCCATTGCCCCTGCCTCTTTCGCTGGTAAATTGCATGTAGGCATCAATGTCTATTTCACAGCCCTCTGCCTGGGCCTTGAACCAGGTACGGGAAGGCTTTATGAATTCAAACTGTGACCTAAGTTTAACAGCTGTTTTTTTCAGGCGTTTTGGCAACTCGCGATTTATCACATCCTGCGATAGCATTTCCTGCAGGTTGCAATAGTCTTTTCTGTAAGCCTGTGATTTATAGTCCCATTCATCTAATAACACCCCTTCACCCATAGGTAAATCGTCGTTGGCAGCAGATGGTAAATCCAGGTCAAATTTTAAAGTGCTTGCAACGGGTTTTTCGTCTTGTGTGACATGAATAATATCCATATCTTTGGCTGCCTCAGCGGCTATATCCAGGTCATCTTCATCGTCGGTGCTACGATCGAGCTTAATGAATTCGCCCCATGAAAAAATATTTTCAAAACGTAGTGCCAGCATGCCATCTTTTTTGTCGCTATTAGTGTCTTCTCTTTGTGCTTTTCGTTTACGTTGTTCCAGATCTTTTTTCTGTTTTCGAAATTCATTATTTTCATTTGGAGTGCAATCAGAAGGCTTCGCTAAAACAGAATCAGGTGGTGATGGGTGCATCCATAAATAAACGGGTTGGGGTGGCCTGGATGCGATGCTTAAAGTTAATGTTGATTCAGGGTGATTTAAAGCTTGCTGAATTATTACTTCCTGCTGTGCTTCGTCTTCAGGCAATGTCCCTGTGTCAGGACGAATTGCCAATTGAGCCTTAACGAGTGCTCGATAATCTTTTTGTAAGCCTGGAAAACGTTTTAGTGTGTTGAGGGTTAATTGTTGGTTATGCTGTAGCCACGGCGCACTTTCAGTGTTGTTAGTGGAGGCCATGGCGGTTAACCAGATATAGAGTTTTTTATTGAGTGATTTCTCTGGAAATACATCCAGTTTGTAGGGCAGGTGCAGTGCTGTTTTATCAACCCAGCTTAATTCGGTTTTTTTCTGGCTTCCTGCAACGCGTTGTAAAAAACTTATCCGCGCATGGTGTTCTGTTGCTGTGGATGTCTCAAGGGTTAAGCCGGTGTCACCACCCATGGCACGGAATATAATACTCAGGGTTTTCTTTAAATCTTCCAGGTAAATTTCAGCATCAGGGTAACGACTACAGGATGCACGGTTTATTATTTTGTCCCATAACTGACCAACATGCTCTTCCATCTCCCAGAAATCAAATTTCATTTCGATTGCTCCTGTGAAAAAAGTGAATTATTTTCAGTTATGTTTGAGTTTGTTTTGTTACGGGTATTTTTATTGAAACAATATCCCGGCGTTTCTGGGAATTTTCCAAACCCTCGATCAGATACATGTAATGCGCATTCATCTTCTACCCATTTTAATATGCCTTCACGGTGCCTGCCGTGTTGTGCCGTGTCACAGGCACTAATGCACTGTGTGCAAGTTGTGCAGGTAAACATATTTCTTTTGGCTGTGCGTGGTTTAAGGCGCATAGGGCAAATATTGTCACAGGCACTATTGCAGTCATTACAATCGGTTGCTTTGTTTTCATTAAAACCGACAACCATGGCTTTTTTATTACCCATCCAGGCAAGGCTTTGAAATACACCTACAGCACAGGCAAAGCGACAGAATAAATGTCTGGCAAACATGAATTCTATGGAGAGTACGAACGTTGCCACGGATAAAAAAATGAGTTGATTCCGGGTCAGTTCACCCATAAATAAATTGTAATAAATAACTTTTGGAGGTAATAAATAGGTCAAGAAGGTAAGTGCCCATAAAAAGGCAAAAAAAACCACGGCCAGTATAACGACAGACCAGTAACGTTTGTCAGCAATAATCACACTACCATCGGCCTGTTTTTGAGGTAGTTTTTTTGGGTCCCAGATGCTCTGTTTGCCGGTTGCTTTTAACATGAGTTTGTTGATGGTTTCTACAACGGAAAAATGCGGGCATAGCCAGCCACAATATAACCGACCATATTTCCAGGCGCTGCCTAGTAGAACCAGGGCAATAAAACCTAAAGGCAGGAATACTCGCAGCAAAATATGTAGGGCTGCCTCACTGGCTGGCATCTTACCCTGTTGGAGAGCATCCAGGCCCAGGGTCCAGTTCTGGCCAAATAAAATAAAATGTCCCAGGTATAAATCAAGGCGAAAGATGTCGAGTACAGGCGCAATTACAAATAATACAAAGAATGCGATTTGTGTTTTTGTGCGTGTGGGCTGCAGGTTTTTTATATGCTTAAAAATCATTTTGTCAGGTTACTGTCGCTACAAGTTCGGCTAATTATAGGATAGGTATAAAAATGTCCACCTTGTGCTTTTGTAATACCAATCACACCGAAAATAATGAGAGCAGAATGAATGCTGGTTAAGTAAATAATGACATACACCCAGGTCCACATATTATTTATACCATTTAAAAGAAATATTAGACCATTAATGCCTATCATTAAAATACCTGCCCAGATGCTGGCGTTAATCGTTTGTTTTATGTGAGATTTCTCGAGCGCAGTAGATTCGCTATTGAGCTGATTGCGCATGTTCAATAGTATGATAAAAGCAATCACAGGCAAAAAAGTTAAGTTTAATAAATAAAGTATTTCTGCTTTTGTTGCCTGTGGTACGCCAGAAGAATTTTCATTCTCCAAAAGTGGCATACACCACCTCCATTAAAGCGGCTACGGTTTCTGGGTCGTCGGTTAAAGGTTCAATCAACGCATTTCTACATGCATCAACAGGATTATAGCCGGACTGAATAAGTTTGATGGTATAAACCAGTAAACGAGTTGATGCCGCTTCTTCAAGGTCGTAGTCTTTTAATGCGCGTAATGAATTGGCCAGGGAGACAAGGCGTTTGGCCTGTAATTTATCGACACCTGTTTCAGTCATAATAATTGACTGTTCACGTGAAGCTTCCGGGAAATCAAATGTCATTGAAACAAAGCGTTGTCGTGTGCTGGGTTTCATTCCTTTCAACAAGTTTTGATAGCCGGGGTTGTAGGACACCACCAGCATGAAGTGTTCAGGTGCCACTAAAGTTTCACCGGTGCGCTCCAGGGGAAGTATTCTTCGGTCATCGGTAAGTGGGTGTAGAACCACGGTGGTATCTTTACGTGCTTCGACAATTTCATCGAGATAACAGATAGCCCCTTCACGAACCGCTCGAGTGAGTGGGCCATCATTCCAGTATGTCTGGCCATCACCTATTAAATGTCGGCCTACCAGGTCAGCCGCGGTGAGGTCATCATGACAGGACACGGTATACAGTGGACGGCCTAAACGTTTGGCCATATGAGTGATAAAACGTGTTTTGCCACAACCCGTAGGCCCCTTAAGTAGTAAAGGTAATTGGTTGTTATAGGCGTGCTCGAAAAGCTCTACTTCATTTTGTTGTTGTTGATAATGGGGAAGTTTTGATGCGATTTCTAGCTCGGCAATGTCAGCGGGCTTGTTCATTAACACTCTCCAGGGAAAAATTATTTAAAACGCAACCGAATTCGTCTGATCTTTCAGACGAATTCGGTAACTGTTTCAGGCGGTCGCCTCTTCACCTTTTATAAAGAAACTTGCAATATAGAGCACCAGGCCAAGCAGGAAGATGACCCCGGCAAGTTCACGCATCCAGTAGAAAATAGCCAGTTGTTCCTGCACTACCATGAATGCCTGTGGCGCATCATTATAGCGTTGTAACCATACCTGCACGATGCCAGCTGCGGTTAAGAACAGGGTAATGAACACCATCGATACGGTCATTAACCAGAAACTCCACATTTCCATAACCTGTGATGCAGCACTGTTGCATGCAGCACGACCTCGCATCAGCGGCATAGTATAGGAGATCATGGTGATAACGATCATTACATAGGCACCATAGAATGCCATATGTCCATGTGCGGCTGTGATTTGCGTGCCGTGGGTATAAAAGTTAACCGGTGCCAGTGTGTGTAGGAAGCCCCATACGCCTGCCCCTAGAAAAGCCATTACACCTGTACCCAATGCCCAGAGCACAGCGGCTTTATTGGGATGGTCACGACGACGACGGTTTACCATGTTGAATGCAAACAAGGTCATCATAAAGAATGGAATAGGTTCCATGGCGGAGAAAATTGAACCTATTGTTTGCCAGTACTCGGGTGCGCCTATGAAATAGAAGTGATGGCCAGTACCTAAGATACCGGTTATGAATGCCATAGCAATAATCATGTATAACCATTTTTCTATTACTTCACGGTCTACACCGGTTACTTTAATTAATACAAAGGCGAGTAATGCACCAAGAATTAATTCCCATACACCTTCTACCCATAAATGAACGACCCACCACCAGAAGAATTTATCCAGTACCAGGTTTTCAGGGTTGTAGAATGAAAACAGGAAGAAAACAGCTAATAGAACCAGACCTAACATCAGCACCAGGTTAATCGTGGTTTTGCGACCTTTCAACATAGTCATGCCGATGTTGAAGAGAAAGCCCAGCACAACAACCACAATGCCAATTTTAGTAATGGTGGGTTGCTCAAGAAACTCTCTACCCATGGTCGGTAAGAGCTCGTTGCCGGTTGCGGCGGCCAGTGTTGAGTAGTTAACCAGTAAATAGGCGGCTACGGTTGCACCTGCGGCACCGAGGAAAACCCAGAACAGAATAACCGCCAGTTTGGGGCTGTATAATTCGGTTTCAGATTCTTCTGGTACCAGGTAATAGGCGGATCCCATAAAACCAAATAACAACCAGACTATTAAAGTATTGGTATGTACCATACGGGCAACGTTAAATGGAATTTCCGGGAATAGAAAATCACCCATAACATATTGCAGACCCATGATCAGGCCAAACAATATCTGAGCGACAAATAAAGCAATGGCTGCAATAAAATACAGTTTTGCTACGGACTGTGATTGGTACTTCATTTTATTTGCTCCTCAGTCTTAACCTTGAATATTGGGTGGCCAGTTAGCCGTATTTATTTCAGAACTCCATTTAAGGAATTCTGCAATAGCGTCCAGTTCTTCATCAGATAGATTGAACTGAGGCATGCTTCTGCGTCCGGGAACGCCTTCAGCTGGGCGGCTTTTAATAAAAGCGGTAATCGCTTCTTTGCTTTCACCGAAGCGCTTATAAACATTACCAAGTTCCGGTGCAAAATATGCGCCTTCCCCTAGTAAAGTGTGGCAGCCAATACAATTATTGTCTTCCCACACTTTTTTGCCTAATGCGACCTGCGGTGTGATGTTTTCTCGATGATCCCGCTCAGGCAGTTTGCCCATGGTGTCCATGGTTAAGCCTAGAAACACCAAGAAGAAAAACAAACTACCCCCGTAGAAGATGTTTCTCGCGGTTGATTTTGTAAATACACTACTCATTTTAGAGCCCTCATTATTAAGTCGGGATGGTGCGCTCATTACGCCATGAGCCAGGCCTGTGCGCCTTGATTTACGTCAACCGTGAAAAATGAGTGAGGAAAAAATATTTTTTAGAGAAATGAAACAAACTATATTAATAAGTGCTTAAATTATTAATGTGAATTTTAAAATGATGTTAAAAATAATGACTTTTACGTTGCTAGTGGGTATGGATTAAAGCCTGTATTTACGCCAGGGAATATTTGATCAGCAGATGATTTTTTATGTAGTTTAATTCAAGTGCACTAATCAGCGGCTATAGATCTTTATTTTTTAAAAAACCAGCGTATCTCTGGTCACTACCTTTGATGTGATTAATGAGCCAGGTTTTCAGGTATAAAACAACGTTTTCAATGGTACGTGTTTTATCAACTCTGTATTCATCGATAAATTTAGTGACCTGTTCCACCATGGCTTCGTGCTGTTTTTTGTGGTCGTCATAATCTGGGTAATTGTGTTTTTGTAATAGCGCCTCTTCTCGAGAGAAGTGGTATTTGGTGTAATCGATCAGGTCATTTAATGTTGATTCAACGAGAGTGTCATCGGTATGGTAATGGGTTGCTGTTTGTAGTTGATTAATCATGCCCAGTAGTTTTTTATGCTCTTCATCAATCTCGTCAATGCCTACACTTAAATTTTTATTCCATTTTATAAAGCGTCTTGAAACAATTTTATCGTGTATTAGCGGTATTACGAATAAAACACCGATTAGTATCCAGGGTAAAGGGTGACTAAAACCCAGCATGAAGCCCAGTATTATCATGACTAACAGCGCCATAATCAGTACTGATAAGATGAACATGCTAACGCCCTTGGTTACTGTGGTCATTCATTATCTCCAGATGAGTTTCAGGTTTCTATGATTATCATAGGTAATGTCAGTTAAAAGCAAACTGACTTAAGTCAATTTGCGAAATAAATAATATACCATTTAACGGGGTAGCCAGATGATTAGCACGATAATAAATATAACCAATAACAGAAAGTTTCTAATGAATACTTTCTTTCTTTTTAGTGATATGCCATGACTTTGGAAATGGGAAGGGGCCTGGCAGTTAGGGCATGTCTCTGAGGTTTCAGGAATATCAGAGGCGCAATATAGGCATTTTACGTTAGGCATTTTTTAAGTGAACCTGAATGAGGGCAGGAAAAGTATGGCAATAGAGCTAGCTTTGATTTTATATTATTATGGCGGTTGAATTAATTGATATTAATCAATAAGCTAATGCTAATGTATTTGTCCTTCTTATTCATTAGAGTGATTTAATGTTAGCATTCTCGAGGATTTTTTGGGGAAGATGCGTCTTCCTGATTTAAGTACTACCTTAAAACGGTCTTTATAATGCATTAACCGTACGCTATATGATTTTCAATGCTAGAGAAATAAATTATCTACGGAGGATGAGCTTTGTTATCTATACATACAGAACATACAGAATTTGTTAAGAATGTTCATTTATTTAATGATTTGACTAAAGATCAACTGGATGACGTTCTGCAGCATGCTTATATACAGAAGCTGGATAAAGATCAGATATTGTTTTCTCAGGGAGACCAGGTTGACCGATTTTATCTGGTTTATAGCGGTCAGATAAAATTATTTCGACTGTCTGCTGAGGGCCAGGAAAAAATTATAGAGATTGTGATAAGTGGTCAGACCTTTGCAGAGGCCCTGATGTTTCTTGAGCGGCCCCGTTACCCCGTGTCCTGTTCAGCGTTAAAGGATGCGGAAATAATTGTCTTTGATTCGAAGCAGTTCCTTAAGATGTTGAGGCTAAGCCCCGATATGTGTTTTATTTTGTTAGGCACAATGAGTCAGCGTATCAGGGGGTTGATACATGAAATTGATAACCTGAGTCTGCAAAATGGTCGGCATAGGTTATCTGCTTACTTGTTAGAGCAGGCGGGTGATGCGGACTATATTAAACTATCAGTTCCAAAATCCGTGCTTTCATCAAGGCTGTCAATTCAACCTGAAACTTTTTCCCGAATAGTTAAGCAATTACGAAACACGAGCACGATAAAAGTGGATGGTTCGGAAATTGAGATTTTAGATCGTGAACAGCTTGAGGAATATGCAACCATATAAATGTTGTTGGAGGTGGCGCTAAAATAAAAATTTATTATTTCGACTATTTCTTAAATGACTATCGTGTCATCGTGTGAATAAGCCGGGGTGCAGCAGCAAAGAATTATTAAATCTTCAATGCCGGTGTTTTCAATGTTGTGTTCTGTGCCCGGTGGTATGCAGATGGTATCACCTCTGCTGACATCTAGCAGTTCATTGCCCAGTTTCATCTCGCCCTTACCCTGAATAATATAATAAAGTTCTTCGCTTTTAATGTGTCGGTGCAACAAAGTGCATTGTCCCGGTTTGACAATTGCTTCCGCAAGGCTTTGTGATTTATTTCCCTGGGTATCCGGATGCATAAGTTCACGAATTTCAGAACCATCTTGAGTTGTATATGGAATGATGTTTTTGTAATGGCTAAGTAGGGTCATGATGGCTGATGTTAAAAATGTAGTTTTCAAATTCTTTTATGTTAGTAATAACGGGTAAACAGTGAGTGCCCTCACATATATATGCACAGATGTCGCCCACTGGTATTTTGTCTTTCAATGGGGTAGGTGGAATAGTGTCATTATCAATTGCAATACAGGACAATTGGGGTATTAAACGACTATTGGTGATTTTTTGCCATAGTGTTAGCTGCTGATGTGTGCCGCGTAAAATAATTACCAGGCCGAATTTTAAATATAGCTCTAAGGCATGCAATAAACTACTGTGGGTAATGGCCTGCTCATTGAGAGAAGAGTAAGCACAGCGAAGAGTTCGTTCTGCGGAGTCTAAATAGTCTGCATTTCCACTTAGTAGGCCCAGTTGTAGCAAGGCGTTGGCTGCTACCGCATTGCCATTTGGCATGGCATCGTCTGAAAATGTTTTGCTGCGATAAAGTAATTGTTCATGGTCATGACTGGTAAAAAAAAAGCCGCCGTCTTCGGTGTCTTCAAAATGTTTAAGTAGACTGTCTGCAATTTCCACTGCCCATTCATAATAGCAGTTGTTCCAGTGTGACTGTAATAATTCAAGAATTGCCTGTAATAAGTAGGCGTAGTCATCAAGATAAGCGTTTAAATGTGCCTTGCCATCTTTGTAGCTAGCGAGTAGTCGCTTATCTTTCCATAAAGTGCTGAAAATAAATTCGGTAGATTTTATAGCCGATTCAATATATGACGCATTGTTGGTGCGACGGCCTGCCTGTGCCATGCCGCGAATCATTAGTGCATTCCAGGCGCATAAAATTTTATCATCCCGCCCTGGTTGGCTTCGTGTGTTTCTTTGTGAGAGCAGTTTTTTCCTGGATGATGCCAGAAGACCTTCCAGGTCATTTATGTTTATTGAAAGCTGATTCGCTAATGATTCATCTTTGATCTTGCTGTGCAGGTGCCAGTTACCTTCGAAGTTGGCCGCTTCCGATAAGCCATATTTTTGTTCGAAAACCATAAACTCTTCGTCTGTTAATAATGCTTTTATCTGCGTCGGTGTCCAGACATAGGTTTTACCTTCAACTTTGTCCGTGTCCGCATCAAGGGCTGAGCAGTAACCGCCTTCATTGGTTTGTATTTCTCGTATTACCCAGTCGGCGGTGGCTTCAATGGTTTGTTTATAAAGTGCGCTATAGGTTAGCAAATAGGCCTGAGAGTATATGTTGAGTAGTTGGGCATTGTCATAGAGCATTTTTTCAAAGTGAGGAATCATCCAGGCTTCATCGGTTGAATAGCGAAAAAAACCGCCACCTAACTGGTCATGAAAACCGCCAAGTGCCATTTTATCTAAAGTGAAGCAGGCTATTTGTAACGCTTTTGGGTCGTCCCTGTTCTGGGATTTTAGAAATAAATAGTAACGCAGGCTGCGCTCCAGCATGTCCGGGTGGGGGAATTTAGGGGCGCCACTAAATCCACCCAATTTTTTATCAAACGCGCCTTCAAGCTGTTTACGAGATAAGTCCAGGGGAAGTGAGCTTAATTTGGCGTTGAATGGGGTGTGAAGTGAAATGTCCTTTAGTATCTTTTTAATGGAGACTTCCTGTTGCTGTATTTCCTGCTGTCTGTTTTTATAGGCGTCAGTAACCAGCTGCATGATCTCACTGAAGGCGGGCATGTTATGGCGTGGCTTATTGGGGAAATAAGTGCCCGCAAAAAAAGGCATTTGATTGTCGGGAGATAAAAATACGGTTAATGGCCAGCCACCGGTGCGTGAAGTGAGTAAAGAGTGGGCTGTCTGGTATATTTTGTCCAGGTCCGGGCGCTCTTCTCGATCAACTTTTATATTGATGAAATGCTGGTTCATTATTTCAGATGTTGCCAGATCTTCGAATGATTCATGGGCCATAACATGGCACCAGTGACAGGCCGAGTAGCCAATCGAGAGTAAAACAGGTTTGTTCAGTGTTTTTGCTAAAGCCAGGGTATCTTCATTCCAGGGGTGCCAGTTAACAGGATTATCCGCATGCTGAAGTAAATATGGGCTGGTTTCACTCTTAAGTTTATTGTCGGGATTTATCATATTTTAATCTATAGTGTTTTGGAGCTGGCTATGACTATACTGTGACTTCCTGTGAAAATGACATGAATTTTATAGTGATATGAAAATTAAAATAAAAAATTGGCTGGCTAAGATGTTTTCGGTATTTGATGATGACATCAGTTTTTTTGCCGCAAGCCTGAGCTTCTATAGTGTCTTATCCATAATTCCTATGCTGTGGGTTCTGTTTTTTATACTACACCAGTTGGGTGTATTTGAAGAAAACTTCATCCTGGTTAAAGCATTTCTGGTTGAGAGTTTAATACCCTCCCATGCGGAAATAATTACAAGCTATCTTGAAAGCTTCCTGGCTAACGCAGGTCGCATGGGGCGCATGGGTTTGATTTATATTATTATAGCCTCAGTATTATTTTATAAAAACTACCAATATGTTGTTAATAAAATTTTCCTGGTGCCTGGCCATAGTCTGTTACACAGCATTAGCACTTATCTGGTGCTGGCATTCTTGATGCCGGCCACACTCGGTGCTTCGTTCTACGTGTCAGAATATATTCAACAAATAACCGGAGAAGGGCATGGGGTGTTAGGTGGATTTGCCCTGTTGTCTTACTTTATGATCTGGATGTTGTTCTTTGTGTTATTTAAAGTGTCGCCCAATATGCGAATTGATGTGCGTATTGCTTTGAAAGTGTCTTTTGCGGCTTCACTTTTATGGCATGTGGCGAAATGGGTGTTTGTGCAATATACGATAATGAACCAGACCTACACTACTTTATACGGCTCTTTTAGTGCTTTGTTGTTTTTACTGGTGTGGATCTATCTATCCTGGCTGTTACTGCTGCATGGATTAAGAGCTTGTTATTTAATGCATTGTCATTATGGTCGGTATAGCTAAAAAACTCGTTATACTTTATACATAGCGTTTGCCGTTTATTGAAAGCACACTTAAAAAACTTTTATTAGAAAAATATTAAAAAGAAGTTGACGGTCAGAATCAAAGCTGTAGAATGCGCCACCTCGTTAAGGCAAACGGGTCGCAAGCGGTAAAGGCAGGCGGGAAACGGCAGGGAAAAGAAAAAGAAAATGCTTTA
>Ga0316207_10000213_pt1 | contig 113642 bp, 114 predicted proteins | sample 6weekpyrite_MG_FD_204943 | JGI IMG/M metagenome (GOLD analysis project Ga0316207, IMG submission 204943) | Microbial mat bacterial communities from mineral coupon in-situ incubated in ocean water Damariscotta River, Maine, United States -... | ecosystem: Environmental > Aquatic > Marine >...
CCAGCCGCGCCACAACGCCGTCATCCATCAGGAAACCGTTTTCGTTGCACATCAGCCCATAGCGGCATTTGCCCGGTTTCAGCGTGCTCATCATATTGGTGTAGAGCATATCCATGAAGCGGCCCGCATCGGGGCCCTTGACCAGGATCTTGCCAAGCGTCGAGGCATCGAGAAGGCCAAGACTGCCGCGCGTCGCCAGAACCTCACGATGGACCGCCTGGGCATGGGTTTCGCCCGATTTGGGATAGCAGTAGGGCCGCCGCCAGTGGCCGACGGGTTCCATATAGGCCCCCTCGGCCTCGTGCCAGTCATGGATCGGGGTGCGGCGAATGGGCTGAAACACCGCATCGCGTGCCTCACCTGCGATCGCGCCGAACGAGATCGGCGTATAGGGCGGGCGGAAGGTGGTGGTGCCGACAGCCGGGATCTCGGCGTTCAGCGAATTGGCAAGCGTCGCCAAGCCGTTGATATTGCTGAGCTTGCCCTGATCCGTCGCCATGCCAAGCGTGGTGTAGCGCTTGGTATGTTCGACGCTTTCATAGCCCTCCTGCGCGGCCAGCTTCACATCCGAAACCTTCACGTCGTTCTGATAATCGAGCCACATCTTGATGCGCTTTTCGGGGCCTGCGCCCTGCGGCATGATCCAGACGGGCAGCATCGCGGCTTCGGCGGGCTCATTTGCGGCGGGGGCCGCCCCTGCGGGCAAGGACGCGCCAAGCGCCTCTGCGGCGGCACCCGCCGCCTTTTCGGCATCGGCCAGCGCATCCGTGGTGCCAAGCACCCCCGAAGCCGTGCCCGCCGTGATCACGAAAGGCGCGCCATCCTGGCCGGTCGGCGCGCGGTCCGGGTCGGGGCGGAAATGGGACTGCTCGGTGTCCCAGGTAAGCTTGCCCCCGCAATGCGACCACAGATGCACAACCGGCGACCAGCCGCCCGACATCGCGACCGCATCGCAGGCGATCTCTTCGGTTGGTGCCCCTTCACCGGCCTGCGCGCAAAGCACCACACCGGTGACGGATTTCTTGCCCTTGACGCTGGCAATACCGGTGCCGGTCAGCACCCGGATGCCGCGTGCGCGCGCGGCATCGGACAGCGGGCCGGTTGAGGCCGGGCGCGCATCGACAATGGCGGGCACGCTGAGGCCGGCATCCTGCAACGCCAGCGCGGTGCGATAGGCGTCGTCGTTATTGGTGACGATGACGGTCCGGTCGCCGGGGCTGACGGCCCAATTGACCGCGTAATCGCGCACCGCCGAGGCCAGCATCACGCCGGGAATGTCGTTTCCGGCAAAGCTGAGCGGGCGCTCGATGGCCCCCGTTGCCGTGATGATCTGCCGCGCGCGGACCCGCCACAGGCGATGCCTGGGGCCGGTCATTTCAGGCGCGTGATCGGTCAGCCGCTCGTAAACCAGCGCATAGCCATGATCGTAGATGCCCGATGCCATAGCCCGCGTGCGGATACTGACATTCTCCATCTTCTCAAGTGCTTGCAGCGTGTCGTTGATCCAGTCATCGGCGGGTTTTCCGTCGATCTCGACGCCATCGACCGGCGTGCGTCCGCCCCAATCGGCGGTCTGTTCGACCAGCAGGACCCGCAGCCCCGCCTGCCCGGCCCTGAGCGCGGCCTGCAGCCCGGCAATGCCGCCGCCTGCAACCAACACATCGACAAAGGCATGGAAATGCTCATAGCGGTCGGCGTCGCGATCTTTGGGGGCGGCGCCGAGCCCGGCGGATTTGCGGATGATCGGCTCGAACACATGTTTCCAGAACGGGCGCGGGAACATGAAGGTCTTGTAATAGAACCCCGCGGGCAACAGCCGCGGCACCATTGCATTTACGGCACCGACATCGAAATCAAGGCTCGGCCAATGGTTCTGGCTGACCGCCTCCAGGCCATCGAATACCTCGGTGGTGGTGGCGCGCTGGTTGGGCTCGAACTTGCCCCCTTTGCCGATCCCCATCAGGGCATTGGGTTCCTCGGCACCCGAGGCCACAACGCCGCGCGGGCGGTGGTATTTGAAGGACCGGCCCATCAGCGTCTGACCATTGGCCAGAAGGGCCGAGGCCAGCGTATCCCCGGCATGGCCTGAAAAGCGCTTGCCGTTGAAGGTGAAGGCCCTGCTGCTGCTGCGGTCGATCAGGCGGCCGCCGGTGGCGAGACGGGTGCTCATTGCTCGGGGCTCCAGTTTGGGCGTTTCGCCTGCACGGCGGCGATCACGGATGCGGGGATATCGGCGGTCTGCGCGGTATAGGTCGCGAACACTTCGAGCGTGTTGGTGCAGCGCGCGGCGTGAAACCACTTGCCGCAGCCATTGGCATGGCGCCAGCGTTCGAAATGCACGCCCTTGGGGTTGGCGCGGTGAAAGAGGTAGCCTTCGAACTCTTCCTCGGTGGAGCCGGGACCGAAGCGCTTGAGATGCGCCTCGCCGCCGGGGCTGAGCTCGGTTTCGTCGGCCATCACGCCGCAATTGGGGCATTCAAGGATCAGCATTTTGCGGGTCTCCCAACGCGTTTCATTTCTTTGCCTCCTTGACAGGCAGGCTTTGAGCATGCGCCCGCGCCAGGGCTGTCACCTCTGTCCGGGCTTCATCATCGGCAAAGGCATCTGCATCCATCTCGACCATGCCGCCCATCTTGCGCCCGGTGAACCCGAGCGGGACAATTCCGGGAATGGCGAGCGCGGTCGCCTCGGACGGTTTGCCAACCCGGAACATCGCGCCATCCTTGTGGACGCCGCAGATCATGTTGCCGTCGAGCAGAAAGCAGAGACCGCCGAACATGTTTTTCTCGCTCAGACCGGGCAGATCCCCGAGATCCTGGCGCATCTGATCGGCCATTCCGGGATCATAAGCCATGGCGATGTTTCCCTGTCGGGACCCGCCGGGGGGCGCTGCCCCCCGGACCCCCCGAGGTATTTTTGCCAAGGTGAATGGGAACCGGTTGCATCAATGCGCCACCCCCGCTGCCACGCTCTCATCAATGAAGCGGCCTTCGCGGAACCGGTTGAGGCCAAACTCGGCCGTCAGCGGGGAATAGCCGCGCGCCATCAGTTCGGCAAAGCCCCAGCCCGAGCCGGGGATTGATTTGAACCCGCCCGTGCCCCACCCGGCATTGATGAACATGCCCTCGACCGGAGTTTTTGTCAGGATCGGCGAGCGATCACCGGTGACATCGACGATGCCGCCCCATTGGCGCAGCATCTTGAGGCGGGAGATCATCGGGAAGGTTTCGACCAATGCGCGCACGGTTTCCTCGATATGATGGAAAGACCCGCGTTGGGTGTAGTTGTTATAGCCATCGGTACCTCCGCCAATGACCATTTCGCCCTTGTCGGACTGGCTCATGTAACCATGCACCGTGTTGGCCATCACGACGCAATCCATGCAGGGTTTGATGGGTTCCGAGACCAGTGCCTGCAAGGCGACGCTCTCCATCGGCAGGCGAAAGCCCGCCATTTCGGCCAGCACGCTGGAATGGCCCGCCACCACAACGCCCAGTTTCTTGCAGCCAATTGCGCCTTTGGTGGTTTCGACCCCGGTGACGGCACCACCTTCGGTGCGGATGCCGGTCACTTCGCATTTCTGGATGATGTCCATGCCCATATCGGAACAGGCCCGGGCATAGCCCCAAGCCACCGCATCATGGCGCGCGGTGCCGCCGCGCGGCTGCCAGAGGGCACCGAGGACGGGATAGCGGGGCCCGTCGATATTGATGATCGGCACGATCTCCTTGACGCGTTCGGGGCCGACAAATTCGGTTGGCACGCCTTGCAGCGCATTGGCATGGGCCGTGCGTTCATAGCCGCGGATCTCGGATTGCGTCTGTGCCAGCATCAGGACGCCGCGCGGCGAGAACATGACGTTGTAGTTCAGATCCTGGCTCATGGTCTCATAAAGCGAGCGCGCCTTTTCGTAGATCGCGGCCGAGGGATCCTGCAGGTAGTTTGAGCGGATGATCGTGGTGTTGCGCCCGGTATTGCCGCCGCCGAGCCAGCCCTTTTCAATCACCGCCACATTGGTGATGCCGAAATTCTTTCCCAGGTAGAACGCCGTCGCCAACCCATGCCCGCCTGCGCCCACGATGATCACATCATAGGAGGATTTCGGCTCCGGCGCGGCCCAGGCGCGTTCCCAGCCCTGATGATAGCGGGCCGCCTCTCGGGCGATGGCAAAAGCAGAGTAGCGGCGCATGGCGTGACCTCGTTCGCGGATGGGCTGCTGCTTGATGCGAAATTGGCGCGTTAAGCGTGCTTCCCGGCGCGGCATTTCGGTCGGAAAAAACGACACCGGCCCGGTCGCGGGGTGCCCGCCCCAAAGGGGGTTTCGGATGACCGCCCCACGCGGTAGAAATCAAGCCATATCCAAAGGGCGGAGGACGCATGGGTTTCTGGATGGTGGCGGGGCTGATCTCGGTGCTGGTCGGCGCGATACTGGGGCTGAGCGTCATGCGCACTGGCCAGCCGCAACCCAGGCGCGCGCTGGTGTTGGCCGCGATCGGTCTGGCCATGCTCGCGGCGCTTGGCCTTTACCGGGTGCTGGGGGCCCCGGGATATCCCGACCTGCCGCTGGCCACCCGCATCGCGTTGATCGAGGCCGCGCGCGCCGACCGCCCCGCCCAGGCCGAGGCAGAGGCCGCGCAGCCCAACATCACACGCGAAGATGAAAACGCGCGCCGCGCCGCCATGGTGGACGGGCTGCGCGCCGCCGTCGACGCCAACCCGGGCGCAACCGAGGAGCTGCGCCTATTGGCGATGGAGGAGGCGCGGCTTGCCAATTTCATCGCAGCGCGCATCGCGCAGGAACGTCTGATCGCGGCATTGGGGGACGCGGCCAATGCCGGGCACTACATGGACCTGGCCGAGATCCAGTTCCTGGCCGCAGGCGGCTATGTTTCGCCCGAAACCGAGCGCCTGTTGCAGGAGGTTCTGCGCCGCGCGCCCGGCAATGGGGGCGCGCAATATTACACCGGGCTCATGTTTGCCCAACAAGGGCGGCCCGATTTGGCCTATCCGATCTGGCGCGCGCTTTTGGCCGATAGCGAGCCGGGCGATCTGTGGATCGGCCCGATCCGCGCCCAGATCGAAGCGGTCGCAGCGCTCGCTGGCGCCCCGGTCTTGGTGGAGGATCTGGTCCAGCCGCCTGATCAGGAGCTGCCGGGCCCCACCGCCGCCGAAATCGCAGCCGCCGCCGCGCAGGGGTCAGGTGCCGAGGATATCGCGCTTGAGACCATGGCCGCAGGGCTTGCCGAACGCCTGGCCAATCTGGGCGGCCCGCCAGAGGATTGGGCGCAATTGATATCGGCCTATCTGACGCTGGAGCAGCCGGGCAGCGCGCAATCGGTCTATGATCAGGCGCTGATCGTGTTTGCCGGCTCGGATGCGGCGCTGACGCAGATCCGGGATGCCGGTGCAGGGCTGGAGGAAAGCGAATGATATGTGATGATGTCGCGGCGTTGCAGGCGGCGCTGCCGCGGGCGCGGGCGCTGATGGGGCTGGATCTGGGCACCAAGACCATCGGGGTTGCGGTCTCTGATCCGTTTCTGGCGGTGGCAACGCCGCTTGAAACCATAAAACGGGTGAAATTCACCACCGATGCCGCCGCCCTGCAGGCCATCATCGCGCATCGCGCCATTGGCGGCGTCGTACTTGGCCTGCCCTTCAACATGGATGGCAGCGAGGGCCCGCGCGCGCAATCGACCCGCGCCTTTGCCCGCAATCTGGACCGGCTGATCGACCTGCCGATTGCGTTCTGGGACGAACGCCTGTCGACCGTCGCCGCCGAGCGGGCGCTACTGGAGGCGGATACGACACGAAAACGTCGCGCCGAGGTCATAGATCACGTCGCGGCCGGGTATATCCTGCAAGGTGTATTGGATCGGCTTGGCCATCTGAAAGGCAGCGCGACATGAACGATCAGCTCTGGACCCGAGACGAGATCGAAAGCCCCTGCGTCAATATCTGCGTCGTCCACCCAGAGGCGCGGATCTGCACCGGTTGCCTGCGCAGCATCGATGAGATCGGAGCCTGGAGCCAGATGTCAGCCGAAGATCGCAGGCGCATCATGGCCGAATTGCCCGATCGCAAACGGTTGATCACCACACGGCGCGGCGGGCGGGCGGCGCGGCTGAAACGGGGCTGATCAACGCCCTTCGAAGCTTGCCGGGCGCTTGTCCAGAAAGGCCAGCACGCCTTCCTTGAAATCGCGCGTGCGGCCACATTCGCCCTGCAACCGCGCCTCAAGCATCAATTGTTCCTGCATGTCATTGCCCAGGCTTTCGCGCAGCGCCTGTTTTGTGCGGATAAAGGCCTGGGTCGGGCCGTTGGCCAGATAGGCGGCACGCGCGCGCCATGTGGTTTCGAAACTGGCATCGTCCACCGCCTCCCAGATCAGCCCCATATCCGAGGCCTCGCGCGCCGACAGCCTGTCGGCGAACAACGCCAGCCCCATCGCCTTGGCCAGGCCCAGTTTGCGCGGCATCGTGTAGGTGCCCCCGGCATCGGGAATGAGGCCGATTTTGGAAAACGCCTGCATGAAACTGGCGCTGTCGGTCGCGATCACGACATCGGCGGCCAGCGCCAGATTGGCCCCCGCCCCCGCAGCGACGCCATTGACGGCCGAGATCACCGGCACCGGGCAATCGGCGATGGCATTGAGGATCGGCGTATATTCATCGCGCAGCAACCGCTCCAGATTGATGGTGTTGAGATTGCCGGTATCGCCCAGGTCCTGACCGGCGCAAAACGCCCGGCCCGCCCCCGTCAACACCACAGCGCGCGCCTCGCCCGCCGCACGGCGAAGGCCATGCAGCAATTCGGCCCGCATCTGCGCGTTCAACGCGTTCATCACATCGGGGCGGTTCAGCGTCACGACAGCCACGCCATCGGTGACATCATAGGTAAGGGTCTGATAGTCCATCGGTCTGCCTTTTCGCGGATGAAAGCGGGATCTGCCCCGCATAGATAGGGGGCGGCGGGCCATGAGGAAAGTCGAAACGCGGCGTCAGGTCTTTGGCCCGCCGGCAGGCCGGGCCACTGCGTCGGCGCGCGACATCTCGGCCAGGCCAGCATCACGCCGGTGCCGCAGGAAAAGCAACACCCCCCCGACCATGAATGCCGCGACGATGACAAGCCCCGCGCTGCCGCGCAGAGCGTCGCTGAGAATGCCTGGCCCCGGGCCGGGCACCGCCGGCCCCAACAGCAGCGCACCAAACAGCGCCACGCCAAACCCCAGGATCGCGACGAGGATGGTCCAACCCGTCACTGCGGGGCGGTTTTTCATCATAAACGCGAGGCAGCTCAGCACCGCCGCAATGACCCAGAGCCCGACTATGGCGCGCCCTGAGAGCTCCTGAAACGCGGACATGGCCGACCCGGAGCCTGCGCCCGGCATGGCCAGAGCGATGCCAAGCGACAAGGCCGCAAAGCTGCCCGCCGACCAGAACCGCATCCAACGCATCCAGGACGCATCGCGCGTGCCCCCGATCAGAGCCGCGACCGCAACCGTAAACGCCATCGCAAGCGCCGCAGAGCCAAGCGACAGCAAAACCAGCGGCAGCGCCAGGCCCGCATGCACCAGCGCCGCCCCCGCGCCATCAAAGGGCGGCGTCTCGAGCCGCAGAAAAGGGTTCGCGGCAAAAAGGATAAAGCCCAGAACCGCCGCCGCAATGCCGCTGTGCACGGCCAGCGCCCGGGGCCCCAGGCGAGGCCCGCCGATCCAAGCCGTAAGAGCCGCAAGCATGCTCAGCAACAGCGCCCATAGCAGCAGCCCGCCCGCATAGCTGCTCCAAAGCGCAGCAAGCCTGTCGGGCATCGCCACCAGCCTGTCCGAATTCGCCGCGACCACCGCGACCGAGAAATCAGACCTCGCGAACCCCAAGCCCAGCGCGGCAAAACTGCCGGCCACCAGAATAAATTGCAGGCTCGCCGCTGGCATCGCCAGGGCGCGCGCGCCCGGCCCGGTCCGCCGCGCGCCCAGCACCGCCAGGACGAGATGGATGAGCGCCACAGCGAAGGCGAGGATGAGGGCGAAATGTCCAAGCTCAGTGATCATGCGCGCGACCTTACTGCAGCGCGCAGAGGCTGGAAAGTGCAAGCAATGCGCCAGGCCGACATTGACAAGCGATGGCATTGGCGGGGGCCGACAGCGCGCCGTGATCGGTGGTGGCCGAGCGCCATTCTCGGCCCCTTTGCGATGCGGGGCACCGGATCATATGGCCCCCGTTGCCTCCGCCATGGCGATGCCGCGTGCGCCCGGGCCCGCGGCTGTGGCATCAGCCCTCGGCGCTTTGATCCAGGTCCAGACATTCCCGGATAAAGGCCAACGCCACCGAGAGGCCATCGGGCGCGATACCGTGGCCCGTCCCCTTCATCACATGCGCATAGACGTCGATCCCTGCGCCTTGTAGCGCCTCGGCGGCAGCGGGCAACGACGCGGGCGGCACCACGTCATCGGCATCACCATGAATAAGCAAGACCGGCGGGCGGGTGCGGATTTCATCGGCCAGAAGCTCGGGCTCCATCAGGCGACCAGAAAAGCCGACAATGCCTGCAAATTCGGTCTCGCGGCGCGGTGCCACATGCAACGCCATCATGGTGCCCTGGGAAAAGCCCAGAATGACCACCCGGTCGGGTGTCAGCCCTTCGGCCTCAAGCATCGCATCGAGAAAGCCGTTCAGTTCCACCGCCGCGCGCGCCATCGCCTCGGCGGCCAGATCCTCGGGCGAGCCGTCGAGCCAGGGGATCGGGAACCACTGATAGCCCATCGGGTTGACGGTCGAGCGTTCCGGCGCATCGGGGGCGACAAAGACCGTATCGGGCAGATGCGGGGCCAGCGGATCGGCCAGACCCAACAGATCGCCGCCATCGGCCCCGTATCCGTGCAGGAAAATCACCAGGCTGTCGCCCTGCCCTGACGCGGCCTCGCGTCGGCCGAATTCCAATGTCGTCGTCATCTGATGCCTTCCCGTTCTTTTGCCACGCGGTAGTAGGCCCAAAGCGTGCGCGCGGCAACCGATCGCCAGGGCGACCAGGCCTGCGCCATATCGCGCATGGCGCGTTCCTTTGGGCGTTCGGGCAGATCGTAAAGGATGCGTGCGGCCTCCTGCAGGGCCAGATCGCCGGGCGCAAAGACATCGGCGCGGCCAAGCGAGAACATGGCGTAGATCTCGGCCGTCCAACTGCCGATACCGGGCACTTCGGTGAGCCGGGCGATGACCGCGTCATCGGGTGCGCCACGCAGGGCGCGGTAATCGATGCGGGCATCGGCCAGGGCGCGGGCATAGCGGATTTTCTGGCGGCTGAGACCGCAGGCGCGCAGATCCTCGTCGCTGGCCCAGATGATCTTGCGCGGACCGGTGAGCCCCGCCGATTTCAAGCGCCCCCAGATGGCATCGGCGGCCGCCACCGAGACCTGTTGGCTGACGATGGCGCTGAGGATCTGGGCAAAGCCATCGGTGCGGCGGCGCAAGGGCAGCGGCCCGGTCTGATCCAACGCATAGGCCATGCGCGGACAGGCCGCCGCCAGCCAAGCCGCACCTTCGGCGACGCAATCCAGATCCTCGATGATGCGTCCGACCATTGCGCGCGCCCCCAGATAAGGCGGCCAACCTGTCATAGCTGATCGGGCTTGCCAATCCCGGGCCCTGCCCGACGCTCCCGGCAGGATCGCCGGCGGCCTGATTTGCCGCCAGGGCTTTTCATCTGCCGTGATCACGGCTAGCGATTGCACTATGACCGAATTTGTAAACACCCCGGCAGGCGAGGCCCGTGCCCGCCGCAATGTCATGGTGCTGGTGGCGATGCAGGCTATTCTGGGCAGCCAGATGCCGATGGTGTTCGTCGTCGGCGGGCTGGCAGGCCAACGCCTGGCCCCAAACCCCTGTCTTGCGACGCTGCCCATTTCGCTGATCGTGTTCGGCTCGATGACCACCGCACCCTGGATATCGGCGGTCATGCAACGCTATGGCCGCAGGGTGGGTTTCATGATCGGGGCCGGTGGCGGCGCGGTCGGGGCGGCGGTGGCAGCTTATGGGCTTTATGTGGGGTCCTTTTCCGTCTTCCTTCTCGGCTCGTATTTCACCGGCATCTACATGTCGGCGCAGGGGTTTTACCGCTTTGCCGCCGCCGATGTGGCCTCCGATAGGTTCCGGCCCAAGGCGATCTCTTATGTGATGGCGGGCGGGCTGGCCTCGGCTCTGATTGGGCCACAACTGGTCAAGGTGACGGACCCGGCGACCGATATTCCCTTTATGGGCGTCTATATGGCGATCATTGTGCTCAACCTTATCGGTGCGCTCCTGTTTCTGTTTCTGAACCTGCCCAAACCAGAGACGGCATCGGCGGACCAGCCAAGCGGTCGCGACCGGGCCACGCTGTTGCGCGATCCGCGCATTCTGACCGCGATCATTGTCGCCATGGTGGCCTATGCGTTGATGAATCTGGTCATGACATCGACGCCGCTGGCCGTGGTCGGGATCGGGTTTTCGCAGGCCAATGCCGCCGATATCGTGTCGGCCCATGTGCTGGCGATGTTCGTGCCGTCCTTTTTCACCGGCCACCTGATTGCGCGGTTCGGGGTTGAGCGGATCATGTCGCTTGGCCTGATTATTCTTGCCGGTGCCGGCGTCGTGGCCCTGATGGGCATGGAGCTTGGCCATTTCTACATCGCGCTCATCCTTTTGGGGCTTGGCTGGAATTTCGGCTTTATCGGGGCCACCACGCTGCTTTCGATCGCCCATGCGCCCGAGGAACGTGGCCGGGTGCAGGGCATGAATGATGCCATCGTCTTTGGCTTTGTGACCGTGGCCTCGCTGGCTTCGGGCGGGTTGATGAACTGCTCGGGTGGGTCGGTTGTGGCGGGCTGGACCGCGGTGAACCTGGCCATGCTGCCGTTTCTGGCGCTGGCGGCGGCGGCGCTGATCTGGCTGCGGTCGCGCCCGAAAAGCGTGGCCTGAAGCGGGGTTCAGCTGTCGGCCCGGCGCAACCCAAGCGCGGCCACCGTGGCGCGCGCGATGATGCGTTCCTCATCGGTGGGCATAACCAAGACCGGAACCGGCCCCGCGCCGATCTGCGTGGCGTTTTGCGCATTCGCCTCGGGCGCGATGCTGAGCCCCAGAAATTCCAGACGCTCCAACGCGCGGGCGCGGATGGGGGCGGCGTTTTCGCCGATGCCGCCGGTAAAGACCAGCGCGTCGATGCCACCCAGAACCGCCGCCATCGCCCCGATCTCCCGCGCCAGCCGGAACACGTAATAATCGATGGCCTGCTTGGCCTCGACGGCATGCGCGGCCAAGAGGGTGCGCATGTCATGGCTGATACCCGACAGCCCCTTGAGCCCGCTTTCATGGTATAAAAGGCGCATGATCTGATCCGCGTTCAGCCCCTCCTGATCCATCAGGTAGAGCACCACGCCGGGATCAAGCTGCCCTGACCGCGTGCCCATCGGCAACCCGTCCAGCGCCGAAAAACCCATTGTCGAGCCGACCGAGCGGCCCGCCTTCATGGCGCAGATCGAGGCCCCGTTGCCCAGATGCGCCACCACGACCCGCCCTGCCGCGAGATCGGGGTAATCGCGCGCCAGTACGCCCGAAATATAATCATAGCTGAGCCCGTGAAACCCGTAGCGCCGGACGCCGCGCGCATAATAGCGGCGCGGCAGGGCAAAGGTGTCATTGACCCAAGGGTGGCCACGATGAAACGCCGTGTCAAAGGCCGCGACCTGCACCGCATCCGGAAACGCCGCCCGCGCGGCGGCGACAGCGGCCAGGTTATGCGGTTGGTGCAACGGGGCAAGCGGGATAAGCGCCGCAAGGGTCTCGATCATCGCATCATCCAGACGCACAGGGGCCGACAGATCGGGGCCGCCATGAACCACGCGGTGGCCGACACCGGCAATGGCGCGCCCGGCGCGATAGGGCGCAATGGCGCTTAATATGGCCTGCACACCCCCGGCATGATCGGTCGGCCCAAGCGCGCAGCGCGTCAGGGTGGCCCCCTTTGGCTGCAATTCCAGCTGTGCCGCAGAGCCTAGCGCATCGACCTGGCCGGTCAGTTCCTCGATCGGTTCGGGCGCTGTGTCATAGAGCCCGAATTTGATCGAGGAGGACCCTGCATTGAGCGTCAGGATCACGCTCATCGGCCATGTGCCGCCGCCAGAACCGCCACCGCGCAGGAGGCAAGGCGCGCGTGTTCATCATCGGACCGGCTGGTCAGAATGACCGGCACCGCCGCCCCCAGAACCACGCCCGCCGCCTTGGCCCCGGCCAGATAGGTCAACGCCTTGAAAAGGATATTACCGGCCTCCAGCCCCGGCACCAGCACGATATCGGCCTGCCCCGCCACCGGGCCCGCCACGCCCTTGACCGCCGCCGCATGGGCGCTGAGCGCCAGATCCATGGCCAGCGGCCCCTGCACCGATCCGCCGGTGATCTCGCCGCGCGCCGCCATCGCCGCGATCTCGGCGGCCTCGACCGAGGAAGGGATGGCCGGGTTCGCCGCCTCGACCGCCGACAGAACCGCCAGTTTCGGCGCGGCCACGCCCAAGGCTGCCGCCAGATCCAGCGCGTTTTGCGCAATCGAGGCCTTGCAGGCCAGATCAGGCGCAATGTTGATCGCCGCATCGGTGATGAAAAGCAGCCGGTCATGGCCGGGCACATCCATGGCAAAGACATGGCTCAATCGGCGGTCGGTGCGCAGCCCGCCTTCGCGTTTCAGGATGGCGCGCAGCAGATCGTCAGTATGCAGATGGCCCTTCATCAAAGCCCCTGCCCGGCCCTCATGAACCAGCGCCACAGCGCGCGCGGCGGCAGCGGCATGATCGGCGATATCGATGATCTCGATGCCGGCGATATCCGCGCCCAGTTCCTTTGCGGCAGCAGTGATCTTGACGGCCGAGCCGACAAGGATCGGGTCGATCAGCGTATGATCGCGGCCCAAAACCGCCCCCATCAGCGCATCGGCGCTTTCGGGCGCGACAACGGCAGTGGGCAGCGGCGGCAAGACCCGGGCGGTATCGGCAAGGCGCGCAAAATGGATATGGTCGGTCATCGGATGCTTTCGTTGGGTCTGGGATATATTCGGGGTCGGCTCAGGTCCCGACCGGAGCCAGCGCGATGCCGGCGGTTTCAAGCCCGGCCCGCACCGTGCGCGCGATCTGCAGCGCCGCCTCATTGTCGCCATGCAGACAGATCGTATCGATCCGAGCCGGGATATGGGCCCCGCTTTCGGCAATGATGGCATCGGCCTGGACCATTTTCACCACCCGCAGGGCGGCGTGGGCCGGATCGTGGATGACCGCCCCCGGCAGCGACCGGTCAACCAGCGTTGCATCATCGTTATAGGCGCGGTCGGCAAAGATCTCACCGGCCCAGGTGCAGCCCAGATCGGTCACCGCGCGTTCCTGCGCCGTGGCGGCCAGCACAAAGATGATGACGCCGGGATCGACCGACAGCGCCGCCTCGTAACAGGCGCGCGCCATCGCCTCATCCTCGGCGCACATATTCGACAGCGCCCCGTGCAGCTTGAAATGGCGCACGCGGGTCCCGCCCGCCTTGGCCATGCCGCGGATGGCCCCAAACTGATACCGGATCGCGTTTTGCAGATCGCCGGTGGCCATCTGCATCCGGCGCCGGCCAAAGCCCTGCAGATCGGGAAAGCCGGGATGCGCGCCGATGCCGACGCCATTGGCCGATGCGGTGCGGATGGTTTCGGCCATCACGCTGGGGTCGCCGCCGTGAAAGCCGCAGGCCACATTGGCCGAGGTCACCACCTGCAGGATATCAGCGTCGCGCCCCATCACCCAAGGGCCATAGCTTTCGCCCATATCCGCATTCAGATCGACGCTGATCGCCATGGTTCATTCCTCCGGCTCGTGAGTGGCAGAGATCACCCCGCCAACCAATTGATAGGACAGAAGGTCAGTAATGTCAGCAGGATTGCGGATGCGCGACACCACGCCATCGGGCAAGGATTTGCGATGCTGCGCGGCGGCGCGGCGGGCGGCCAGCGCCTCGGCCAGAGTAACAAAGTGAAACCCGATCGGCGCGCCGGGGCTGGCCTGCGCCACGCGCGCCAGATCGGCGGAGATCACGGTGGCGATGCGGGGATAGCCGCCCATCGACTGGCATTCGGGCAACAAAACGAAAGGCGCGCCATCGCCGATCACCTGGATATCGCCGGGCACGATGATCTCGGACAGGATCCCCAGATGCGCGTCCTGTGAAAAGCCGTCGCCCTCCTGTGCCATGCGCGCGCCCATGCGGCTGGCGCGGGCATCCTTGCGAAATTCGGTGGCCTCGAACCGGGCCAGGGTCTCAGAGCTGAACTGATCGGTCTGGGCCGAGGGCAGGATGCGGATGGGGCCACCGCCAAAGCGGTCCTCGGGCGTCAGCTTCAACCCGCCGGGATTGGGCGCGGGCACACATGGCAGGACCGCGCCGGTGGCCAGCCGCCCGCCAATGCCCCCTGCCAGATGCGCCGAGCGTGCGCCCAGAACGCGCGGGGCACCCAGCCCTGCCACGCTGAGATAGCCATAGCTGCCCGCCAGCGCGCCGCCGATCTTGAGCTCGGCCCCCTTTGGCATCAGGAAACTGCCCGGCCAGGGCAGGCGCACGCCCTCCAGCTCGGCCACCATCGGGGCACCGGTCAGCGCGATCAGCAATGCTGCGCCCTCGGCGCGAAACCGGCCACCCGCGCCCGCCATCTCGATGGCCAGCGCATCGCCCGCAGGCATCAACATCAGCGCCGCGCCCTCGGCCAATGCCAGAGGATCCATCGCGCCGCCCCGCGACAGGCCGTTGCCCAGAAACCCGGGCCGCCCGTAATCCTGCAGGCTGAGCCCCGGGCCCGCCGCGACGATCTGCAGCGCGGCGTTCATGGCAGACCCTCGGCCATCGCGTCCTGCCCGGTCTCAAGCCCCGCAATCGCATCCTCATATTCCATCACGCTGACGGCGCGATAAAGGATCTCATCGCCGGGGCTGAGCGCAAAGGGCGTGGCGGCGTTTTGGCGAAACCCGTCAAACGCCGCCTGCCCGATCCAGCGCCACCCGGTCTGTGTCTCGACCGGAAACATCACCATCTGCCGGATCGCCAGCCCCAGCCCGCCCCGGGGCACGGCCGGGTTCAGCTCGGTCTTGCGGGGAATATCAAACCCCTCGGGCAATTGCCCCAGATAGGGCAGCCCCGGTGCGAAACCGATGGTCAGCACGCGCAGCCGGGTGCCGCAAATCGCCGCGATCGTGGCCTCGGCAGACATCCCCGCCAGAGCCGCGGCCTCGCTCAATTGCGGCCCGTGATCGCCGCCAAACACCGCCGGAATGCGCCACAGGCGGCGGTTATGCGGCATCCCCTCGGACAGCCAATCACGCGCCGCCAACAGGGCCTGCACCTGCCCCTCCAGAGTGGCGTGATCGACCAGAGCGGGATCAAAGCGCAGAAAGACCGATTTCAGCGATGTCGCGGTTTCCTCGACCCCGGGCCAGTTGGCGGCATCGACCGCCGCGCGAAACGCCAGCACGGCCGCATTGACCGGCATCGACAGATGATCGGCAAAACCGACCAACAGGGCGGCCTCGCCCATTCGGTGCAGGGTCGGGAACGGCTGCGGCATTGGCGGCTTTCTTTGCGGGGCGGTTTGTTCTTGCGCCCGGCATGGTGGTCGCCTTTGTTCCGCCATGCAAGCGAGTCGCCCGCATGCGCCCACAGGATTTTACCGCCGCACCCGCCGCTGCCCTCTTGTGCGCCGCGCGGCAATCTCATATCGAGTGCCGCGGGCCGGTCTAGCTCAGCTGGTAGAGCGTCTGATTTGTAATCAGGGGGTCGGGGGTTCGAGTCCCTCGACCGGCACCACTTCGTCCTCCAAAACAATCCAATCGCATCTATTAACCCTAAGTTTATAAGGGGAATTTCGGTTTTTGTTGTCCAATGACATCCAACCCCATCCAGTGAAATGCCCCCGCATTGGGGGCAATATTGGGGGCAACGCGCAATATTGAGTATTTGGATGCCCCTACATGCCCTTGAACGACACTCAGATTCGAAACCTCAAACCCAAACCAAAAACCTATAAAGTCTCTGACTTTGGTGGCATGTACATTACGGTCAATCCAACTGGATCGCGCCTCTGGCATATGAAATATCGGGTTGATGGGCGCGAGAAGCGGTTGTCGTTTGGGAAATAACCATCCGTCACGCTGACCCAAGCCCGAAATCTCCGAGACGGTGCGAAAGCGATGCTGGCCAACGGCGATGATCCCGGTGTTGCCAAACAGGAGCAGAAACTCCAACGGAAAGCAGCAAAAGAACAAACCTTTGCGCATCTTGTCCAGAAGTTCATGGAAAAGGTGCGCAAAGAAGGCAAGGCGCAAGCGGCCCAAGACAAAACCACGTGGCTGTTGGACATGGCCAATGCGGATTTTGGAAAGAAACCGATTGCAGAAATCACATCACCGATGGTTTTGGCGTGTCTTCGTAAGGTTGAGGCCAAGGGAAACTACGAAACCGCGAAACGCTTGCGGGCCGAGATCGGTTCTGTGTTTCGCTTTGCTGTGGCAATTGGTGTTCCCCGCACGCCTTCCGCAAGACCTTGGTAAAGTGGGCCGACACGACCTACACAACCCGTGAAGCCTTCAAAGCCTTTTCGCAGAACATCGGGCATTCGAACGTCATAACGACGGTCAGCGCCTATTGCCCGGTGTCGATTGAACGGCAGGCAGAGTTGATAAAACGCAAGAAAATCGGTGATTAGACGTTGTTCCCTCCGTTGCCAAATCTTACCCTGCGGAAAAATCAAAGGGTGCCGTCTCGTGTTTGAAAACGCCTTCAACAGTATCGACCGCGAATTGCGCAACGAAGAGGGGTTGGCGTCTGAACTCGACTACGCCGAACAAACCTCTTGGATATTGTTCCTCAAATACCTCGATGACATCGAACAGGAACGCCAGGACGAGGCGGAACTGGAGGGGCGCGATTATGCCCCGACCCTGCCAGCCGCGATGCGTTGGAAAACATGGGCAAGCGCCAAGAACGACGATGGCACCGACCGCAAGGACGTTCTGACCGGAGAAGACCTTATCACCTTCGTCAACAGCACCCTTTTCCCGACCCTCAAGAAATACCGCGAAGATGCGACCAGCCCTGACACCATCGAATACAAGATCGGCGAGATCTTCTCGGAGATCACCAACAAATTCCGTTCGGGTTATTCCTTGCGCGATGTGCTGGAAATCGTCGATGGGTTGGAATTCAACACCCAGGAAGCCAAGCACGAACTCTCAGACCTCTACGAGAGCCGCATCAAACGCATGGGCAACGCAGGGCGCAACGGTGGCGAGTACTATACGCCGCGCCCGCTGATCCGCGCGATGCTCAAGGTGATCGACCCTAGGATCGGGGAAACGATCTACGACGGCGCTTGCGGCTCTGCCGGGTTTTTGTGCGAAGCCTATGAATACATGCTGTCGCCCGACATTTCCGCCACCGACTTCAACACACTGCAAACCAAGACGTTCTACGGGCAGGAGAAGAAGTCGCTCGCCTATATCATCGGCATCATGAACATGATCCTGCACGGCATCACCGCGCCCAACATCCGGCGCACCAATACGCTGAACGAAAACGTCATGGATTATCAGGAGAAGGATCGCCACGACGTGATCCTCGCCAATCCGCCCTTTGGTGGTGGGGAACGGCCCGAGGTGCAGCAGAATTTTCCGATCAAATCGGGCGAAACCGGCTATCTGTTCATTCAGCATTTCATCCGCAAACTGCGCGCCGGGGGGCGCGCCGCTGTAGTCATCAAGAACACGTTTCTTAGCAATGGCGACGCCGCCGCACTACGCCGAGAGCTGCTGGACACCTGCAACCTGCACACGGTGCTGGATTGCCCCGCCAAGGTGTTTCAGGGCGCAGGCGTGAAAACCGTGGTGCTGTTCTTTGAAAAGGGCCGCAAGACGCGCAACACTTGGTTTTATGCGCTGGACCCGGAACGGTCCTTGGGCAAATCCGCGCCCCTGCGCGACGATGAGCTGGCAGAGTTCGTGGCCTTGCAAAAGACCCGTGCCGACAGCGCCAAAAGCTGGACCGTGGCGCGGGATGATATCGATGCCGAGACGATGGATATGTCGGTGAAAAACCCCTTTGCGCCCGAGGAAGCCCCCTTGCGCGCGCCCGCCGAAATCATCGACGACATGCTGGCGCGGGACGCCGAGACGGCAGAGATTCTGGCCCGGATCAGGGGGATGCTGTGAAGCCGGGGTGGGAGGTCAAGCCGCTTGGGGAGATGATTGAACCTTTAGAGACCGTCGATCCGCGAAAAGAGCCAACAGAGCGGTTTACATATATCGACGTTTCCAGCGTTTCACGTGCGGCGTTAGAAGTTGCTGAAACTTCTGAAGTTTTGGGCGCAAGAGCACCCAGCAGGGCAAGAAGGAAAGTCCGCGAAAACGACGTCATTTTCGCGACGATTAGGCCGACACTAAAGCGAATCGCAACAATTCCCGCCAACTTGGACAAAGCCGTTTGCAGCACTGGTTACATGGTCCTTCGACCCAAGAACAAACTGGATCACCGGTATCTGTTTTATAGCCTGCAAAGCGAAAGTTTTGAGCGAGAAATGGAAACGCTTCAACGGGGCGCAAGTTACCCTGCTGTGAGCGACGGAGACATTAGGGCGCAAAAAATCCCAATCCCGCCCCTCGAAGAGCAAAAGCGGATTGTGGCGGTTTTGGATGCGGCGTTTGAGGGGCTGACCCGCGCCAAAGAGAACGCCGAAGCCAACCTCCAAAACGCGCGAGAGTTGTTTGTGCGCACTGTAGAGGAGCGTTTTGAACGACTTGTCAAAGTCGGACAGCTTCATTGCATCGACCAAATCGCACAAGTAAAAGGGGGTAAGCGCTTGCCAAAAGGCGCAAAGTTTGCTCAGGAAAAAACAGATTATCCGTACATTTCTGTTAAGAACTTTACAGATGATGGCTCAGTTGACGAAACCGGTTTGGGATACCTCGATAAGGCAACACATGAAGCGATCAACAGATACATCATCCGGAAAGAAGATATGTATATCAGTATCGCTGGAACAATCGGAAAAACGGGGATCATTCCGGACGTCTTGGACGGAGCAAACTTGACCGAAAATGCTGCGCGGCTAGTTTTCGTGCCTGAGGTGCTTAACGAATTCGTCTACTATTTTTCAACGACGGCAAACTTTCAGGAACAAGTCGGCATTAACACTCGTGTTGCAGCCCAACCAAAGCTTGCGTTGATGCGGCTCAAGACAGTCACTCTCCCAATAGTCGATCTAAAGACACAGCGTGATTTAATTGCGGAGTTTGACGCTACGCGTTTACGGTGCCTAGAACTGGAGGCAGAATACCGATCCAAACTCACCGACATTGCCGACCTCCGCCAATCTCTTTTGCAAAAGGCCTTTGCGGGGGAACTGACCTAGGGCTAGGCTCAATCCATGCGTGATACCCCGCCCCAGCCGAACGAGACAGAGGCCGACACCCGCGCCTGGCGGATCGACCCGGATCTGGCCGCGCGGGGTTGGGAAGGCCCCGAAAAACGCGACGGCGCACGGGTGCATCGCGAGGAAATGCTCTGGCCCGGGCGGATCATGTCGGGCGGCACCACCAATGCCCCCAAACCCGCCGACTATGTGCTGCGCATGAACGGCCACGTCATGGCGGTGATGGAAGCCAAGCGCGCCGGGCTGGCCTTTACCGAAGGGCGCGGCCAGGCGCTCGACTACGCCACCCGCATCGGCGCGCGGTTCGCCTATTGCACCAACGGGCTGCGGTATTACCAGATCGATCTGCACACCGGCTCTGAGGGTGAAGTGGACGCGGTGTCCGGCCCGGATGAGCTGTGGGATCGCTGTTACCCCACCGGCAACGCCTGGCGCGACCGCTTCGGGCAGGTGCCGTTCGAAACCGACGGCGGCAAATGGCAGCCGCGCTATTATCAGGCCGGGGCCGTGAATGCGGTGCTAGAGGCGATGGCAGATGGCCAACGACGCATCCTGCTGACGCTGGCGACCGGGACCGGCAAAACCTCCATCGCGTTTCAGATCGCCTGGAAGCTGTTTCAGGCGCGGTGGAGCCTGTCAGGCGAACCCACCCGACGTCCCCGCATCCTGTTTCTGGCGGATCGCAACATTCTGGCCGATCAGGCGTATAATTCCTTTTCGGCGTTCGAACCGGATGCGCTTAGCCGCATCAACCCGAAAGAGATCAGCAAAAAGGGCAAGATGCCCCGCAATGCATCGGTGTTCTTCACGATTTTCCAGACCTTCATGACCGAAAACAAGGACGGCGAAGAGGAATTCAATTTCAGCCAGTATGAGCCTGATTTTTTTGACTTCATCGTGATCGACGAATGCCATCGGGGCGGGGCCAGGGACGAAAGCACCTGGCGGGGCATTTTAGAGTATTTCGAACCCGCAGTGCAGCTTGGCATGACAGCTACGCCCAAGCGGAAAGGCAACGCCGACACCTATAAGTATTTCGGAAAGCCCGTCTACACATATGCTTTGCGTGATGGGATTGACGATGGCTATCTCACGCCATTCAAAGTGCGCCAGATGGCCAGCACCATTGATACCTACGTCTACGATCCTGATGATGAGGTGGTCAGCGGTGAGATCGACCCGGATCACGTCTATACAGAAGACGAGATCAACGCGAAGATCGAGATACCAGGGCGTGAGAAAAGCCGCATTCACGAGTTCATGGACCAGATCAATCCACGCCAGAAGACGCTGGTGTTCTGTGCCACCCAAAACCACGCGGCGGCAGTGCGCGACTACATCAATCAAATCAAAGACATCGACGATCCGCATTACTGCGAACGGGTCACTGCGAATGACGGCGCATTGGGCGAACAGCACTTGCGCGAATTTCAGGACAATGAACGGAGTGTTCCGACGATCCTGACGACCTCACAAAAGCTATCGACCGGCGTGGATGCACGGAACGTGCGGAACATCGTTTTGATGCGTCCAGTGAAGTCGATGATTGAATTTAAACAGATCGTCGGACGCGGCACACGGACGTTCGAGGGTAAAGACTTTTTCACTGTCTATGACTTTGTGAAAGCGTATGAACACTTCAACGACCCGGAATGGGACGGCGAACCATTGCCGCCCGATATCCCGGAACCAAGACCACCACGGCCTGAACCAACACCACCTGCAGGGCCAAAAGACCCGGTGCCGGACCCTGAGCCCAAAATCGTGATCAAACTGGCCGACGGCAAAGAACGCCAGATCAGGTATATCGCAACGACCAGCTACTTTTCTCACGACGGCAAACTGATCTCAGGACAAGAGTTCATGGGTCAGTTGTTTGGTGATCTGGGTGATCTCGTGCAGGGGGAAGAAGAGTTGCGCGAGATTTGGAGCAATCCAGAAACACGCGTGAACTTCCTAAAGGTGCTTGCAGATCGAGGCTATGATGCTGGTCGCCTTGAAGACATGAAACGATTGATCGACGCCCCTAACAGCGATGTCTTCGACGTTCTTGCGTATGTGCGCTTCACCCTTGCACCGCAGTTGCGAACGCAACGCGCCGAGGCCGCGAGATCGAGTGGCCTGTCGAATTTCCAGGGTGAAATGCGTTCCTTCTTGGAGGCCGTCCTTTCGGCATATGAAATACACGGCGTCGATGAGTTGGCGCTTTCCAAGATTGGAGATTTCTTGAAGGTGAAGTATGGCGGGACAAACGGAGCGAAACGTGTGCTAGGGGATATCCCGGCAATCAAACATGCGTTCATGGAAATTCAAGCCCATTTATACGCTAACTGAAACTCAATATGCTGTTCCAGAAACTGGTCTGGGGGCATTTTTGGGGGCATTTCAATAAACCTCAACTATTTACATAATATATATCAGTGCATTAGCCGCTAGTCGCGAGTCCCTCGACCGCACCACGAAAAATCTAACAATTATCTGTTTTTGTTGGATATAAATTTCCATAGTCGCGCCCATGTTTCAACGCTTGCATCCACATGTGGAGTGGTAGCCCCCATTTTTGATGAGGTCCCAGCGTAGAAACTATGCTGCTTTCAGCCTAGGTGTCGGTTCTATCACCGAGCGTGCATCAAGGGTTGGAGCAGCCATGTGACCCCATCTCGGTCAACCGCTGCCAAGCACAAGGCACCCTTGGCGCGCTGCAAGCGGTTCCCGCGTGACAGACTTGTGTGCCAGTGCTTAAATGAGACGACTTTACTTGATGAGGTGGCGATATGGTTGGCACTCCAGTGAGCATCGATGCCACCCTCGCGGGCTTGTCTGGCGAAGGCTATGTCTGCGGGCGCGATCTCGGAACGGTTGTGTATTTATCTTTGAAGCTGGGCAAGCCGTTGTTTTTGGAGGGTGAAGCGGGCGTTGGCAAAACTGAAATTGCCAAGGCACTTGCGGCCATGCTTGGCCGGCGTCTTATCCGTCTGCAGTGTTACGAAGGCCTGGACGCGGCTTCGGCGATTTATGAGTGGAACTTTGCAGCCCAGATGATCGCCATTCGTACCGCCGAGGCATCAGGTGGTGCCAGTCGGCAAGATTTGCAGACCGAACTGTTTTCGCAGGACTACATGATCAAACGTCCACTCTTGCAGGCGATGGAACCGCATGCTGAGGGTCCACCGGTTTTGTTGATCGACGAGGTGGATCGGACGGATGAACCGTTTGAGGCGTTTCTGTTGGAGGCGTTGTCCGATTTTCAGGTGACCATCCCAGAGATCGGCACCGTGAAGGCCGAAGAGCCGCCCATTGTCGTCCTGACGTCAAATCGGACCCGCGAAGTGCATGATGCGCTCAAGCGGCGTTGTTTGTATCACTGGGTCGACTACCCCGCCTTTGAACGTGAGCTCGCCATCCTCCATGCACGTGTGCCTGATTGCGCCGCGACCCTGTCGAAAGAGATCGTCACATTTGTACAGGCCTTGCGCGGCGAGGATCTTTTCAAAAATCCCGGTGTTGCTGAAACCATCGATTGGGCGCGTTGTCTGATCGCGCTCGACGCTGTGGCCCTGTCGCCGGATGTGGTATCCGAAACATTGGGCGCTTTGTTGAAGTATCAGGACGACATCGCCAAGATTGCAGGTTCTGAAGCGACCCGCATTCTTAACGAAGCGCGCCAGCAATTGGCGCGGGCTTCGTGATCGATGCAGGCCCTGCACGAAACGGAAGGCCGGCTTGTTGAAAACATCGTTCATTTCGTGCGCGCCTTGCGAAAGGCCGGATTGAAGGTCGGCACATCACAGGTCAAAAGCGCCATTTCCGCGGTGGCGGCTGCCGGTTTCACCCAGAGAGAAGACTATTACTATGCGTTGCGCGCGACATTGGTGTCGCGCCCTGAACATCTGGAAGTCTTTCATCAAGTGTTTCAGATGTTCTGGCGCGATCCGGAGTTTCTTGAGCGAATGGTGCGCTCGATGTTGCCCTTGATGCAAACGATGGCGCAGGAAGAAAAGTCACCCAAAGCCGGTCAGAAACGCGCGGCTGAGGCACTGTGGGATGAAGCGTCCGGACCGCGAGACCAGCCCGAGCGCGACGAGGTCGAGGTGGATGCTCACTTGAGCTGGTCGCAGAACGAAATCCTCCGAAATCAGGATTTTGAGCAGATGAGTGTCCGTGAACAGGCCGAAGCCGCCGCTTTGATCCGCACTCTTTCGCTGCCGGTTGCGCCATTGATGACCCGGCGGTTTAAATCGTCGCAACTCGGCAGACGCCCTGACACGCGCGCCGTTTTACGCCGGTCGCTGCGCAAGGGCGGCGAGATCGATCAGCTGTCGCTTAAGGTTCCGAAATATCGGCCACCCAATTTGGTTGCGATCTGCGATATTTCTGGCTCGATGTCGTCCTATTCACGCATGATGATGCATTTCCTGCACGCGCTAACGTGGTCGCCGAGCTCTGATTGGACGCGCGTGAGTTGCTTCACATTTGGCACGCGGCTCACCAATGTCAGCCGGGCATTGGCGCAGAAAGATGTCGACCAGGCGCTGGAGGCATTGGGCCGAGACGCCCCCGATTGGCAAGGCGGTACCCGAATTGGCGAAGCGCTCTTTCGGTTTAATCGCGACTGGTCGCGGCGCGTGCTTGGGCAGGGGGCGGTCGTACTCTTGATCACTGATGGTTTGGAGCGTGGCGAGACCGAATTGCTGAAAACAGAAGCGGCGCGATTGGCACGATCTTGCCATCGGCTTGTCTGGCTCAACCCGCTTTTGCGGTTTGATGGGTTTTCACCGCAGGCCGCCGGCATTCGCACGCTGTTACCCATCGTCGACAGCTTTCATGCGTGTCATTCGCTAAACAGCCTCGCCGATCTGGGCGCGGCCTTTGCGACAAGTGGTGACAAACGCCATTTCGAGACGTTGCTGCGATAGCCTTGATCGGAAACCGAAAATTCTTGCCAAGAATCGTTCGGTATCTATGATCTGTTGTCATGCGCATTCCTAATTTCCGCCATCCGTCATGGAGATGACCGGCAGCTATCGCATCGGGGCACCTCGCGAAGCCGTTTGGGCGGCTTTGAACGATGTTGACGTGCTTAAGCTTTGCATCCCTGGCTGCGAAGAGATCGAACAAACCTCGCCCAATTCGATGACGGCAAAAGTCGTGCAAAAGATCGGACCGGTGAAAGCCAAGTTTGAAGGTGCTATCGAGTTTTTGAATATTGAAGCGCCCGCCAGCTATACCATTCAGGGTGAAGGTCAGGGCGGTGTCGCCGGGTTCGCCAAGGGTGCCGCCGATGTCGTGCTTACCGAGGATGGCGACGAAACCGTGTTGGAGTTCCTGGCCAAGGCACAGGTGGGTGGCAAGCTCGCCCGTCTTGGCAGCCGCTTGATTGATGCTACGGCCAAGAAACTGGCCACCAAATTCTTTGATAATTTTCACAATCATCTATCTGGAACAGACCCGCCGGGAGATTGATCCCGCCGGTCCATGAACGCTCGGGCATCAAGACCCGTCCTATAGGGAGGATCATATGACCAACATCAAAATGACAGTGAACGGCAATGCCGTCAGCCGGGATGTCCCGGACGAGACGCTATTGTCGGAATTCCTGCGCGAAAACTTGCGACTGACCGGCACCCATGTCGGGTGCGACACAAGCCAGTGCGGCGCCTGTGTGGTTCATGTAGACGGAAAAGCCCTGAAGTCCTGCTCGACACTTGCGGTGTCGCTTGATGGGGCCGATGTCACCACAATCGAAGGTCTTGCCAATGGCGGCAACTTGCACCCGATGCAGCAGGCCTTCAACGACAATCACGGTCTGCAATGCGGGTTCTGCACCCCTGGTATGATCATGTCGAGCGTCGATATGGTGAACCGCTACAAGGCCGAAGGCAAAGACCTGACGACAGATGCCATCCGCAACGAGCTTGAGGGCAATATCTGCCGCTGCACTGGATACCACAACATCGTGAAGTCGGTCGAAGACGCCGCTTCAAAAATGTGAATAAACCGGAGGACAAGGACATGAAAGATGGAATTGGGGCCCCGGTCAAACGCAAGGAAGACAAGCGTTTTACAACCGGAAAAGGCAAATACACCGACGACGTACGCAACGACAATCAAGCCTATGCTGCCTTCGTGCGCAGCCCTTATGCACATGCGAAGGTGAAGGGCATCGACACCAGCGCGGCCTTCGCAATGGAGGGCGTGATTGATGTGCTGAACGGACAGCAACTGACCGGTGATGGCATCGGCAACATCATTTGCGGGTGGGCGATCACCTCAAAGGATGGCAGCCCGATGAATATGGGCGCGTGGTCCGCGTTGGCGACCGAGAAGGTCCGCTATGTCGGTGACGCGGTGGCGGTTGTCATCGCCGAGACCCAAGCGCTTGCTCGGATCGCGGCCGAAGCGGTCGAGGTCGACTATGAAGAGTTGCCAGTTGCCGCGAACATCAGGGCCTCTATGGCTGATGGCGCGCCAGAGATTCACGACAATGCGCCGGGCAATCAAATCTACGATTGGGAACTTGGAGATGAGGCGGCGACGGATGCCGGGTTGGCAGGTGCCGCCCATGTCACCACGCTGAACATCACCAACAATCGCCTGTCTCCAAATCCTATGGAACCTCGGTCGGCGGTGGCCACCTATGACGACGCCGAAGAGCACTACACGCTCTATACCACCAGCCAAAACCCACATGTGGCCCGGTTGGTCCTGTCGGCATTCTACAATGTTGCGCCCGAACATAAGCTGCGGGTAATCGCACCTGATGTGGGCGGTGGATTTGGGGCCAAGATCTATATCTACCCGGAAGAAATAACCTGCCTTTGGGCGTCTATGAAGACCAACCGTTCGATCAAATGGACCTCGGACCGGTCTGAGGCCTTCATCACAGACGCGCATGGCCGTGACCACATCACGACCGCACATATGGGCTTTGACACTGACGGCAAAATCACGGGCTTCAAGATCGACACGCTCGCCAATCTCGGCGCGTATATGTCGCTGTTTTCAAGCTCGGTACCGACGTATCTGTATGCCCCGCTGATGTCGGGCCAGTACAATATTCAGAACATCCACTGCAATGTCCGCACTTACTACACCAACACGGTGCCTGTTGATGCGTATCGTGGCGCTGGACGGCCTGAAGCGACATATCTGGTAGAGCGGATGATGGAAACCGCGGCGCGTGAAATGGGCCTGGATCCGGCAGAGCTGCGGCGACGCAACTTCGTACAGGAATTCCCGCATCAAACGCCGGTTTTGATGCAGTATGATGCTGGTGACTTCCCGAAAATCCTGAAAATGGCACAGAACTCGGCCGATGTGTCCGGGTTCGCGGCACGCAAGGCAGAAGCCGCCAAACGCGGCAAACTGCGCGGTTTGGGATACTCAACCTTTATCGAGGCATGCGGCCTTGCCCCGTCCAAAGCGGCAGGATCTCTGGGCGCAGGTGTCGGGCTTTGGGAATCTGCAGAAGTCCGGGTGAACCCCGTTGGCTCCATCGAGGTTTTGACTGGCAGCCACAGCCATGGGCAAGGACATGAAACGACCTTTGCCCAGATCGTTGCCGACCGGTTTGATCTGCCTGTCGAAAATGTCTCGATCGTGCATGGCGACACCGACAAAGTGCAGTTTGGCATGGGGACCTATGGCTCCCGTTCTGGCCCCGTGGGCATGTCCGCCGTCGTCAAAGCGATGGACAAGGTCGAGGCAAAGGTGAAAAAGATCGCAGCCCACACACTGGAAGCATCGGAAGACGATATCGTCATCGAAGGCGGCGAAGTAAAAGTAGCCGGGACCGACAAATCCATGGCGTGGCATGAAATCGGGTTGGCTGCTTATGTCGCTCATAATTTGCCGGACGATATGGAACCGGGGCTGAAAGAAACCGCGTTCTTTGACCCGGTCAATTTCTCGTTCCCGTCAGGCGCGTTTATCTGCGAGGTCGAAGTGGACCCCGAAACCGGTGAAACGGACATCGTCAGCTTCACCTCGGCAGATGATTTCGGCACCATTATCAATCCGATGATTGTCGAAGGTCAGGTGCATGGCGGTGTCACGCAAGGCATCGGGCAGGCGATGTTGGAACAAGTCGTCTATGACGATGATGGCCAATTGCTGAACGGATCTTACATGGATTACGCGATGCCGCGTGCGGCGGATGTGCCGTCTTATTCGATCAGCCATCACCAGGATTCACCTAGCCCGAACAACCCTCTGGGTGTCAAAGGCTGTGGAGAAGCAGGGGCCATCGGTGCGCCTCCGGCGGTCATCAATGCCATCACCGATGCCATTGGCACCAACGATCTGGCGATGCCAGCAACCCCGCAGGCGGTCTGGAACGCCATCCAGGCGGCTAAGTAAGGGAGGATTGAACAATGTATCCTACAAAATATACCAAAGCCGCTAGCATCGATGACGCCGTGGCTACACTTGCCACAGGTGAAGATGCCAAACTTCTGGCCGGTGGGCAGACCCTTTTGGCGACGATGAAACAGCACTTGGCCGCTCCTAGCGACGTGATCGATATACGTGCGATTGATGGCATGGCAGGCGTGTCCACGGATGGGAATGCGCTGGTCATCGGTGCAGCGACCACTCATGCGGATGTCGCAGGCAATGCTGATGTACAGCGCCTGTGCCCCGCGTTGGCATCGCTTGCGGGCGGCATCGGTGACCCGGCTGTGCGTTATGCCGGCACCATCGGTGGATCCATCGCCAACAATGACCCAGCCGCGGATTATCCGGCCGGGCTTTTGGCCTTAGGCGCAACCGTCGTGACCAATAGGCGAGAGATTACGGCCGATGATTTCTTCGACGGTCTGTTCACCACGGCGCTTGACGTGGACGAGATCATCACATCAGTACGTGTCGACGCACCCAAGCGCGCGGCCTATGTAAAATTCCGCCAGCCTGCCTCTCTCTTTGCTCTGGTCGGTGTTTGTGTTGCTGATGGCGCAGGTAGTACGCGTGTTGCGGTGACAGGTGCTGGCGAAGACGGGGTCTTTCGGCATGCCGGGCTAGAGGCTGCGCTTTCGGCCAATTGGTCCGCTGCTGCGGCTGACGGTGTCAGTGTTGATAGCGACGGGTTGATGTCTGACATGCACGGCAGTGCTGATTACCGCGCTAATCTGATCAAGGTCCTGACCAAGCGCGCTGTCGACGCCAGTTGATTGGTGCATAACCTCCTCCCTCGCGACGTGGGCTGCTAGTTCGGTGGCGGGGGCATTTCTATTGAGAGGTCATGTGAAGAGCTTTGTTCTTCACTAAGTCCTGTCTGCACAGCAGTTGAACCTCGCGGTGCGCGTCGCTGCATTGGCCCGCATGGGGGTGTCAAATTTGGACATGGCCCCTCGGCAACCATCCTGGCGCCGGGAGGGTCATGCCATTGGAAGCCCTCAGGCTAAGCCTCCTTTGCCAGTCTCGCTCCCCCCGGCAACAAGGTTTAGAGATGATTTCCAGGATCAGCCATTGGTGCGAGTGAGCCTCCCGCATACTTCACCAAAGCGGCAACCCGCCGGAACGGCCTCTCACACATCGCGACGCGATGTGTTGCCGGCAGGCGATTGCCATGCAATCGGCCGAGAGGCCGCCGCTGGTCCGGCGCGCTGCGCGCTTGATTCAGGACTCTGGCGCACACCCTCCCCATTTGGAATCCGCCGTAACCCTGCTAGCCTCACATAATCCAATCCGAGGCCCCCACCATGCCCCTCTGGCTGCAAATCGTTGCGCTCCTCCTGGCCACCGCGTTCGGCGTTGCCCTGCTGATCCGTCTGACCTCGATCGACGCGGCGCTGTGGCAGAACCGGCGCATCATCTCCAAACGTCTCCAGATCTATGAACGCATCGCGCCCGACCTGAACCGGATCTACTGTTTCCGCCGCTATCTGGGCTATTGGAAGGACGTTTCACCCCCCGACCTCATCACCACCAAGCGGCGGCTGGACCGGGAGGTGAATATCTCGCGCCATTTGCTCAGCGAAGAATTCTACCGCGCCTATCTCGATTTCATGGGGCTAACCTTCCGCACCTTCACCGGCCAGGGCGAGGATGCCAAGATCCGCGCCGTCGTGGTGCACGACCTAGGCGACCGGCGCATCCATGCCGCCTATCAGTGGGACGAGGCCTTTGAATGGATGTTCGATGCCGAGGATCTGCCCACCGATTACCAGATCGATGAGGCCTATATGATGGCGATGAACGGGCTCAGGCGCTGTGTGGGCCTGCGCGACTGAAAAAACCCCGGAACGCATGGAGCACGTCCCGGGGCAGGTCCTTATTACAAAATTTCTTGCTGAAACGCTTACCGCATGATCACGCGCGGCATCATCACGAAAGGCGCATCGTAATAGGGCACCATCGGGCAGCTCAGGCAGGCGGGAACCGGCAGCGGCAGCGGCCGGGGGTGCAGATGCGGCACGCGGATCGGGTGCAGATGCGGTGCGGGCAGATACGTGGCCTGCGGGGTAACCAGAGTATAGCCATGATGTGCGGGGGCGCGGGTGATCACGGTGGTATGAGCCGCAGCAGCGCTACCAAGCGTTGCGGCCAGAAGCGCGGCGGTAGTTAGGGTCGAAAAGGGTTTCATGTTCAAATTCCTTGTAGATGGTCGGGTTGCGATCGAGGGGCACGTCGGGGGACGTAAGCAAACCCTCGCCAAACCGGCAAGGTTATGCAAAATCGAGCCGCTGATATCAAATATCAGGATCGACGAATGCGTTGTTTTTCAGCGCTTTTTCAATGGGTTACTCGCCTGATTCGCTGCCGCACAGCCTGACAGCTTGCAACGCGCTGACCTTGCGTTAGGCTGGGACGGGTACCGATGACAAAGGCCCCCCAGTGATGCGCGATTTTTCCCAGATCCATGCCATCGCCGCCGACCGCAAGGGCGGTGCGGCAGCGCTTGAGGCTGAACTGACCCCTGCCCTGCCCGCCGATGCCCTCGCCCGCATCCCCGCCGATCGCTGGCTGTCCATGATGACGCGCTGCATCTTTCAGGCCGGGTTTCAGTGGCGGGTGGTCGAGGCGAAATGGGACGGGTTCGAGGAGGCCTTTCACGGCTTTGACATTGGCCGCTGTGCGATGATGGATGATGATTGGCTGGATGCGTTGATCGCGGATCGGCGGATTGTGCGAAACGGTCTCAAGATCCGCACGGTGCGCGACAATGCGGTGTTTCTGAACGAGATGCGCGACCAGGGCGGGCCCGGCGTGGTTCTCGGCGGCTGGCCCGCGACCGATTTTATCGGACTGCTGGCACTGCTGAAAACCGAGGGCGCGCGGCTGGGCGGCGTTTCGGGGCAATATGCGATGCGGTTCATGGGCCGCGATGCCTTTATCCTCAGCCGCGACGTCAATGCCCGCCTGATCGCAGAGGGCGTGATCGACAAGCCAGCCGGATCCAAGGCCTCGATGCGCGCGGTGCAGGATGCGTTTAACACATGGATGGACCAATCGGGGCGCGGTCTGACGGAAATCAGCCGAGTGCTGGCGATGTCGGTATGAGAGGCCGGTGGCTCATCCTTCTCTTGGTGCTGGCCGCCTGTGGCCGCCCGTTGAGCGAGGCTGAGCGCGCCTTCATGTCCGAGATCCAGCCGGGCCTGGAGACGGCGCGCATCCGCATGGTGGAAAACCCGCTGATCGGGTTGCGCGTGACGACCATTCCGACACGGCCCCGCAACACCTGCCGCGAATTGATCCTGCCGCCGGCCACCACGCCCACGGTCGAAACCCGCACCGCCGGGGCGGTTTTGTTTCAAAACGTCATGGTCACGCCGGATTACTATCTTGAGGATTACCTGAGCGGATATCCTGAGCAGATCAACCTCATCGCGGCGATGTATTTCGCGCATGAAATGACCCATATCTGGCAATGGCAGAACCGCGATGTGACCGGCTATCACCCACTGCGCGCAGCCGCCGAGCAATGGGTGAACGACGATCCCTATCTCTTTGATCCAAATGAGGAACGCACGCTTTTAGATTACGGGTTTGAGCAGCAGGCCAGCCTGGTCAGTGAATATGTCTGTTGCCGGGCGCTGGACCCTGAGGGCGCGCGCACCGAGCGGCTGGAGCGGATCCTGTCGCCCTATATGGCGATCACGCCCGCCGCCGGGCAACGCGATGCGCCTGCCGTGTCGCTGCCCTGGGCCGAGGCCGAAATCGGTGGCATTTGCAGCTGACCGCTTGCCTGCGCGCCGTACCCTCCCCATTCTGCCGAAAACCACGAAAGGCACGCCGATGTCGCAAAATATCCTGATCATGCTGGCGGCCGGCCTGGGCATTCCGGTTCTGGCGGCGCTGAATGCGCGGCTTGGGGCCAATATCGGATCGCCCGCCGCCGCCGCGCTGATCCTCTTTGTCGTGGCCCTGACGGGCACGGGGGCTGTCACGCTGGTCACCGGTCCCGGTGCCCTGGCGCGTCTGCCGGGGCAGCCCTGGCACCTGTTTCTGGCCGGGCTGCTGGTGGCCTTCTATGTGCTGGCCATCACCTATGTGGCCCCGGTCTTCGGGGTTGGAAACGCGGTGTTTTTCGTGCTGTTGGGGCAGTTGATCTCGGCCGCGCTGATCGATCATTTCGGGCTTTTTGGGGCGCAGGTAACCCCGCTTAACCTGCTGCGCGCGGGCGGCATCGCGGTGATGGCTCTGGGCGTGGCGCTGACGCAAATGGCGGCGCGCTAGGACTGCTCGGATTTCTCTTCCAGCAGCAGCCATTCTTCTTCTGCCACCGCCAGCGCCTGCTGCCGTTCGATCAGCGCCTCCGATGCCTTGGCGAATTTGGCCGGGGCCGTGGTGAAGAGATCGGGATCTGACAGGTAGGTCTCCAGCTTGGCGATCTCGGCCTCCAGCCGGTCGATCACCCCGGGCAATTCCTTGAGCCGGTGGGTTTCGGTATAGCTGAGGCCCGATTTTCCGGATTTCGCGGCCGCGGCCGATTTCGGCGCGCCAGTGCGCGGCCTGGCACCGGCCGCGACCGGGGCGGTATCGGTCCCGCGCTGCGCCCGGTAATCGGAATAGCCCCCGGCATAGGTCACCGCGCGCCCGTCGCCCTCCATCGCGATGGTGGCGGTGGCGATCCGGTCGATGAAATCGCGATCATGGCTAACCAACAGCACCGTGCCGGGGTAATCGCCCAACAGATCCTGCATCAGATCCAGCGTTTCAACATCGAGATCATTGGTCGGCTCATCCAGCACCAGCAGGTTGGAATTGCGTGCCATCAGCCGGGCCAGCAATAGCCGCGCCTTTTCGCCCCCTGAAAGCGATCGCACCGGCGCGCGGGCCTGGGCATCGGTAAAGAGAAACTCCTTGAGATAGCCCACCACATGGCGTGGCTGGCCGCGCACCATGATCTGATCGGAGGCCCCGGACGCGGCAATCGAGGGGTCGAGCGACAGGCTGTGCCAAAGCGTAGCGTCAGGATCGAGCGCGGCGCGGGCCTGATCAAAGACCGCGATATCAAGATTGGTGCCATGCGTGACGCTGCCAGTATCGGGCGCGATCTCACCGATCAGAACCTTCAAAAGCGTGGTCTTGCCCACCCCGTTGGGGCCGACAAAGGCGACCCGGTCGCCGCGCAGGATGCGCAGGTCAAAGGGCTGAAACAGGGTGGAATCGCCATAGGATTTCGAAATGCCGCGCGCCTCGATCACCCGTTTGCCGGATTTCTGGCCCGCCTCCAGCGCCATCGCAGCGGTGCCCTGACGGCGGATCATATCGGCCCGGGTCTGGCGCAAGTCGCCCAGGGCCCGCACCCGGCCCATATTGCGTTTGCGCCGGGCCGAGATGCCTTCGACCGCCCATCGCGCCTCGGATTTGATCTTGCGATCCAGCTTGTGGCGGGCCTGGTCCTCTTCCTCCCAGGTCTTGTCGCGCCAATCCTCGAATTCGGCAAAGCCCTTCTCCTGGCGGCGCACCTGGCCCCGGTCGATCCAGAGCGTGGCCCGGCTCAGCGCCTTCAGAAAGGCGCGGTCATGGCTGATCAACACATACGCGGCGCGGGTTTCGCGCAGGCGCGCCTCAAGCCAGGTGATGGCCTCGATATCGAGATGGTTGGTCGGCTCGTCCAACAGCATCAATTCAGGCGCTTCGGCCAAGAGCCGGGCCAGCGCCGCGCGCCTGCGTTCGCCGCCCGATGCGGCCTCGGGCGCGGCGGCAAGGTTCAGTTTCAGCCCTTCGGCCACGGCCTCGACCTTCCAGGCCTCGGACGGGTCGAGCGATGCGATCGCGTAATCGCCAAGCGTGGCGAACCCGGCGAAATCGGGATCTTGCTCCATATAGCCAACAGAGACCCCGGGCGACAGCGTGCGCGCGCCATGATCAGCCTCAACAAGCCCGGCCATCACCTTGAGAAGCGTGGATTTTCCCGACCCGTTGCGCCCCACCAGCGCGACCCGGTCGCCTTCATGGACCACCAGCCCGAGCCCGGAAAACACCGGCGGGCCGCCGAAAGTCAGCGAGATATCGGAGAGTTGCAAAAGCGGAGCGCGGGCCATGCCGGTCGAGTATGACGGCCAGACCCGCGCGTCAAGCAGCGACGAGCGCCAAAAGGGCGCGAGGCGCTATTGCCCCAGCCACCACTCGCCTTCCGGCCAAAAGGCATGAAAGGCAAAGGCAAACATCACGTCATGGGCGACATCATTGCCCGACGCATCGCGCACCCGCACATTGCCGACATCGCGGCCCGCACCGATCCGGCCGGTATCAAGCGCCGAAGACTGGCCGGCATCCCAGCTCAGCGTCAGCCCGGCCTCGGTGATCTCGCCCTCCTCAGAGAGGCGCGTCAGCGGCCAGGCGGCATCGCCGACACGGACCACACGCACCAGCGGCGGCACGCCGTTTGGCGGGTTCTCACCACTATAGAGAAAGGGCTGGCGGGCACTGTCATAGCCGACATAAGGGTTGCTGCCATAGGGCCTGCGCCAATCGGGCTCATCCATCACCAACCCGTCGGGGTTGTTTTCGCGATAGAGATCCCAGCCCATCGTCCAGGTCGGCATCAGCTCCAGCTCGACGCCGGTAAGTTCACCGACAATGCCGGTGCCCAGGGCCTGCTGCCACCAGCTTTCGGTCTCGCGGTCATACATGATCAGGTTGGAGCTCAAGAGCTTGCCCGACACCCCGAAAGACAGCACCCGGTCATCGACCCGGCGATCAAACGTCATCGCGGAATTGCACAAGGGGCAGAAGGTGACCGCGATGGGCACGCCGCCGATTACATCGTTCACGATCTCATGCCAGGTCAGGTACCGCACCGGATAGGCGCGCGGGGCCTCGCCCTCGATCTGCACCACAACGACCGGCTCGGTCGCATCCAGCCGGGTTTCATCGCCGACCGCGATCATGCGCGGATCATCAAGCGCCGGAATGCCGTCGCGCGGTGGCCCGCCCGACAGGATCTCGGAAAATTCCACCGCTGTGCGGGTGAAATCGGTATTGGGCCATTCGCGGGCCCACAGGGTCGGGTTGGCCATCGCAGGCAGGCTCAGGGCCAGCACGAGCCAAAGGCTGAGAATATGGCGCATCGGGGTCCTCCGCTATGTGTCATGGCAAAAGACTGACAGAGGCGCGAAAAAAGAACAGCCCTGCTCACGCGAAGGTGCGCAGGGCTGATCAATCGTGAAGCAGGCGGTGGGCGCAGGCCCTATTCGATGACGCGCATCGCCACGATTCTGTCGGGCTCACCGATCACCGCGCCGTTGCGCCCGGTGCCGCGTTTGATGGCCTGGACCACCTCCATGCCATCAATGACCTGACCGACAACGGTATATTGGCCGTCAAGCTGCGGGGTATCCTCGAACATGATGAAGAACTGGCTGTTGGCGCTGTCGATATCGGGCCCGCGCGCCATGCCGACAATGCCGGTCTCGAAACTGAGATCCGAAAACTCGGCCGGCAGATCGTCATATTCCGAGCCGCCACGCCCGGCATAGCGCATATCTTGACCGACACGCCCAAACTCCACATCGCCCGTCTGCGCCATGAACCCGTCGATCACCCGGTGAAACACCACATCATCATAGGCACCTTCTTGCGCCAGGGTCACGATGCGTTCGACATGCAAGGGGGCGACCTCTTCGAAGAGGTCGATCACGATGGTGCCCTCGGCCTCGCCGGTGACATCGATCTCAAGCGTAACGGCGGCGGCAGGCGAGGCCAGCAGCATCAGCGCCAGCGCCAAACTACGCATCGGCGGCAACCTTGACGCTGATCATCTGATCGGGCTCGGCGGGCGGCTCGCCGCGGGTGATGGCATCGACGTGATCCATGCCCGAGATCACCCGGCCATAAACGGTATATTGGCCGTTCAGGAAATGATTGTCCTGAAAGTTGATGAAAAACTGGCTGTTGGCCGAGTTCGGATTGGCGGAGCGCGCCGCGCCGATGGTGCCGCGATCATGCGGCAGCTTGGAAAACTCGGCCGGAAGATCGGGCTTGTCCGAGCCGCCGGTGCCCGCCATGCGCAGGTTGAAATCGCCCGTCGCGTTGCCATTGGCCACATCGCCGGTCTGGGCCATGAACCCGTCGATCACGCGGTGAAACACGACGCCGTCATAAGCGCCTTCACGGGCCAGTTCCTTCATCCGGGCGCTGTGCTGCGGCGCGACATCGGCCATCAGTTCGATCACGACCTGGCCGTTTTTCAGGTCGATCAGGATGGTGTTTTCGGGGTCTTTGATATCGGCCATCGGGCCCTCCTCATACGCAAAATCGCGGGCACCCTAGTGGCGCGCGGGCAAAAGGGAAAGGGGGCCGGGGGCCGTTATGGCACTTTCGGAAAACCCTGCATCGCTTAACGCTGCCTGAAATCAAAGATTTCAACGCGTTAAACGATGCATCTGGTCGCGCAGTTTCCGAGAGGTGCTTTAGTGGCCGTATTTCGCCATCAGAGCCTTGTGAATGGCGGGCGGCACGAAATGGCGCACATCGCCGCCAAGGCGGGCGATTTCCTTGACCAGTTTCGAAGCGATCGCCTGACGCTCGGCATCGGCCATCAGAAAAACCGTATCAATGCCCGGATCCATCTTGCGGTTCATGCCGACCATCTGGAACTCGTATTCGAAATCGGCCATCGCGCGCAGGCCGCGCACGATGAACTGCGCCCCGACATCGCGGGCGCAATCGATCAGCAGGTTCTCGAAGGGATGGGCCACGATCTCGGTGCCGGTATCGCGCGACAGCCCGGCGCATTCGGCCTCGACCATGGCCAAGCGTTCCTCAAGCGAGAAAAGCGGCCCCTTGTCACGGTTGATGGCCACCCCGATCACCAGCTTGTCGACCAGCGTGCAGGCCCGGTGGATGATATCGACATGGCCAAGCGTGATCGGATCGAAGGTGCCGGGATAAAGGGCGACGCGCATGGGGCTGCTCCGCTTTTTTGGATATTGGGCCGGGGCGCGGGAATCAGAAGCCCTTGATCATGCTTTCCAGCGCTTCTTTTTCCATCGCCAATTCGGCCAGCTGCGCCTTGACCACATCGCCAATGGAAATCAGGCCGACCATTTCGTCGCCCTCCATCACCGGCATGTGGCGAAAGCGCCCCGATGTCATCTTGGCCAAGACCTCGCCCGAACCTTCCGAGCGGGTACAGGTGATGATCTTTGAGGTCATCACATCATCAACCAGATCGGCCATGCAGGCGGGGCCGCGTTGGCCCAGTTCACGAACGATATCACGCTCCGACAGGATGCCCGCGACGCTGACCCCGTCGGGCGAAATGATGATGGCACCGAATTTGCGCTCGGACAGTACCCTTGCGGCGTCGGCCAGCGTGGTGCCCGGTGCCAGCGTGACCACACCTTCACCCGATTTCATTTTCAATATTTGCTGAACGAGCATGGGTCCGGTCTCCTTGGGGTGGTAAATTGCCTGTGATCAGCGTTTCGCCAGAATGCCGGGCTGTCAAGGCGTTAGGCGCTCGTGATCTGCGCCTCGAGCCGGGTTATTTCGGCGCGCAGGCCTGTGATCAGCGCCTCGCCAAAGCGTGTCAGCCTGTCCGAGCCGCGATCGGAGGCGTGGCGCACCAAATAGAAACTGCGCGTCAGAGCCACCGCATCGCGCAGGATCAGGCGCAATTCGGGGGCAAAGGGCATGGCAAAATCATGCACGATGCCGACCCCGCCCCCGGCCCGCAACAGCATCAGCTGCACCGAGATCGAATTTGAGGCCAGCTGCACCTGCGCCACGCCCAGTTCCGACAGGTAATCCAGCTCCTTGTCGAAAATCATGTCCGGAATATAGCCCACCACCGGATGCGATTTGAGGTCGCCCAAATCCGTGATCTGCGCCGCGATGGCCTTGGGCGCGGCCAGATGCAGGTGGTAATCGGCCACTTTCTGCACCGTCAGGCGGCCGGTTTGCGGCGGGCTGACCGTCAGCGCCATATCGGCCTCGCGCTTGGAGAGGTTCACCACCCGCGGCAGCGCCAGGATCTGGATCTCAAGATCGGGGTTGGCGGCATGGATACGGGCGCAGACCTGCGGCAGCAGAAAATTGGCCACCCCGTCCGGGGCCCCGATGCGGATCGAACCGGCCAGCCCCGCGCCCATGCCGGTGACGGCTCCGACGCCTGCGGCCAGCGCGCTTTCGGCGGCCTCGGCGGGGTCAAGCATGCGGGTGCCCGCCTCGGTCAGGGTGTAGCCCTGCGGTGATTTGGCAAAAAGCGTGGTGGCAAGGCGATCCTCCAGCCGGGCGATGCGGCGCCCCACGGTGGCCGGATCCATGCGCAGCACCCGGCCCGCCCGGCTCAGGCTTTCGCCGCGCGCAACGGCCAGAAATATGCGCATGTCATCCCAGTTTGGCATGCCGCCATCCTTTGCATTTATGCAAAACGGTTTTGAAATACTGCCTCTTTTCCCGGCAGGAATGCAAGCCTATGCTGCGCGCAACTGGATCAGGAGAGGAAACCCAATGGAAAATCTCGGACACTGGATCAATGGCGCGCATGTACCTGGCGCGGCGGCGCGGGCTGCGGATGTCTTTAACCCGGCCACGGGCGAAGTGCAGGCGAAACTGGCGCTGGCCTCGACCGCCGAAATGGATGCCGCCATCGCCGATGCGGCCAAGGCGCAGGTCGCCTGGGGGGCCACAAACCCACAGCGCCGCGCCCGCGTGATGATGGCGCTGGTCGGCCTTATCAACCGCGACATGGACAAGCTGGCCGAGGCGCTCAGCCGTGAACATGGCAAGACCTTTCCCGATGCCAAGGGCGATGTGCAGCGTGGCCTTGAGGTGATCGAATATTGCATCGGTGCGCCGCAGATGCTGAAGGGGGAATTCACCGACAGCGCAGGCCCCGGCATCGACATGTATTCGATGCGCCAGCCGCTTGGCGTCGTGGCCTCGATCACGCCCTTCAACTTTCCCGCCATGATCCCGCTTTGGGGCATGGGCCCGGCGCTGGCGGCGGGCAATGCGATGATCCTGAAACCATCGGAACGTGACCCGTCGGTGCCGCTGATGCTGGCGGCGCTTTGCAAAGAGGCCGGGTTGCCCGATGGCGTGTTGCAGGTCGTCAATGGCGACAAGGAAGCGGTCGATGCGATCCTCGACAATGAGACCGTGCAGGCGGTCGCATTTGTCGGCTCGACCCCGATTGCGCATTACATCTATTCCCGCGCCACCGCCAACGGCAAGCGCGCGCAGTGTTTTGGCGGGGCCAAGAACCACATGATCATCATGCCCGATGCCGATCTGGATCAGGCCGCCGATGCGCTTGTGGGGGCCGGATATGGTGCCGCGGGCGAACGCTGCATGGCTATTTCGGTGGCGGTTCCGGTCGGCGAGGAAACCGCTGACAAGCTGGTCGAGAAACTGGTGCCGCGGATCGAGGCGCTGAAGGTCGGGCCCTATACCGCGGGCGATGATGTCGATTTCGGCCCCGTCGTGACGGCGGCCGCCAAGGCCAATATCGAACGCCTGGTGCAGACCGGCGTCGATCAGGGGGCCGAGCTGGTGGTCGATGGCCGTGGCTTCAACCTGCAAGGATATGAGGACGGGTTCTTCGTCGGTCCGCATCTCTTTGACCGGGTCACGCCCGAGATGGATATCTACAAGACCGAGATCTTTGGCCCGGTCCTGTCGACCGTGCGCGCCGGCAGCTACGAGGAGGCGATTGGCCTGGCGCTCAGCCATGAATATGGCAATGGCACCGCGATCTATACCCGCGATGGCGACACCGCGCGCGATTTTGCCAACCGGATCAATATCGGCATGGTCGGCATCAACGTGCCGATCCCGGTGCCCTTGGCCTATCACACCTTTGGCGGCTGGAAAAAATCGGGCTTTGGCGATCTCAATCAGCACGGGCCGGATGCGTTCAAGTTCTACACCCGCACCAAGACCGTGACGTCGCGCTGGCCCTCGGGCATCAAGGAAGGCGGCGAGTTCAACTTCAAGGCGATGGATTAACCCGAACCTAGTTACTAAGCTGATCGGGCCGCGCGCTTTCCGCCGCGGCCCGATTTCGTTTTATCTGGAGGGCATCACATGTGGCCAGACACGCGCATTTGCGAGTTGCTGGAGATCGACCACCCGATCATTCAAGCCCCGATGGCGGGCACAACCACGCCGGCCATGGTTGCGGCGGTATCGAATGCGGGGGGTCTGGGCTCGCATGGCTGCGCCGCGCTCTCGCCCGATCAACTGGCGCAGGATATCGAGGCATTGGCCCGCGCAACAAACCGCGCGGTGAACCTTAACTTCTTTTGCCATGAAGAGCCCCATTTCGGCGAAGCGGACCATGCGGCATTGCTGAGCGCCATGGCACCGCAATACGAAGCCGCAGGCGTGGCTCCGCCTACCGGACGGCCCGAAGCTACCCTGCACCCGTTCGGCGCGGCCCATCGGGATCAGCTGCTGGCGCGGCCGCCTGCGGTGGTCAGCTTCCATTTCGGCCTGCCCGGGACCGAGGCCGTAGATGCGCTGAAGGACAAGGGCTGCAAGATCCTCTCATCCGCCACCACCGTGGCCGAAGCGCTCTGGCTGGAGGCGCGCGGCGTGGATGCCATCATTGCGCAAGGCTGGGAGGCGGGCGGCCATCGCGGCGTTTTTCTTGATGTTGAACATGACGCGCAGGTCGGGCTCTTCGCGCTTCTGCCGCAGGTTGCGGATGCCGTCGGCCTGCCTGTCATTGCCGCCGGTGGCATCGCAGACGGGCGTGGCATCGCCGCCGCCTTTGCTCTTGGGGCTTCGGGCGTTCAGATCGGCACCGGTTTCATTTCCTCGGGTCAGGCCAATCGCAAGCCCAACCATCACGAGGCCATCGCCAGCGGTGCCGATGACAGCACACGAATTACCCGGGCCGGATCGGGGCGCGTTGCCCGCGCGCATCGCACCCCCTGGCTGGATCGTATGGCCGATGTCAGGGCCGCGCCGTTCCCGCTGATGTATCATTACACCGCGCCGCTGACGGGGGCAGATGCACAGGCCCATCAGTTCTCGCTCTATGGTCAAAGCGCGCGGCTGGCACCCGATGGCGACGCGGCCGAACGGATGAACCGGTTGGTGGCTGACGCTCAGGCGGTGCTCGGCGGAGCCGGGCGCTGATCGCTCGGCCACGTGGCGCTTCAAAGCCGACCTTTTGACAGAAAACGAGCCCAAGCAGGGGCGGTCATTCCCAATATGTTCGGGCGATCCAGGCCATTGTCGCAGAACCGGCCCCGTTTTGCGACATTTCGCACATCTGCGTGATCCAGAGCCCGGCAGAGATTTACAGGCGTGCCCGGCGTCCCCATCTTTTGCCGCACCGAACAGGAGGATCGCAGAATGACCGACACCACCCGCCGCACCGCTATTGCCACATTGCTGGCCGCCCCCCTTGCCCTGAGCGTGACCCGCGCCCAGGCCGCCACCCATGTGGTCATGATCGAGCGCTTTGAATATGACCCCGTCGATTTGCAGGTCTCGGTCGGCGATACGGTGACCTTTACCAATCTCGACGGGGCCCCGCATACCGCGACCGCCACCGATGGCAGCTTTGACACCGGATTGCTGACGCGCAACCAGTCGGGCTCGATCACTGTGACCTCGGCGGGCAGCTTTGAATATCTCTGCGTCTTTCACCCCGCGATGCGCGGTACGATCACCGCCTCCTGACCCGGCACCGCGCATTGAAATTGGGGGGCCGCGATGCGACCCCCCTGATGTCATGCTGAAAAGGTTCTGGTGATGAAACCGGGTGTGGCGCGTCAGGCGTTGCGCGCCGAGATCTTGCGCCGGGCCAAAACGCCCGACAGTGCCGCCGCCATGGAAGCGATTGCGAATGAAGCGGCGGTCGCGAGGATGAAGATATCTGACATCGGGCCGGTCCCTGTTGCGATGGTGCGGGGCGTTTGTGGCTATATGTCGTGCGGCGGGCCTTGCCGGTTCAAAGTTTTTCACGCGGCCCGCGCGCGGCGCTTGTTTTTCCTTGGCAAAGCGCCGCTTTCCCGGTTTCCTGACGCGAAAGCGACAAAAGGACCGGCACAATGGCGCAACCCGAGCCCCCGTTTTCGATCGGCATCGAAGAGGAATACCTGCTGGTCGATACCGACAGCTGCGACCTGGCCGAGGCCCCGCCCGAATTGATGACGGCCTGCGCGGCGGAACTGGAGGGCCAGGTCAGCCCCGAATTTCTGCAATGCCAGATCGAGATCGGCACCCGTGTCTGCGCCAATATCGGCGAAGCGCGCGAGGATCTGCGCCGCCTGCGATCCTGCGTGGCGCGCATTGCGGGCAATTTCGGGCTGGCCCCTATCGCGGTGTCCTGCCACCCGTTTGCAGATTGGAAGGACCAGTCCCACACTGACAAGGACCGCTACAACACATTGGCGCGCGATCTGGGCGGTGTCGTCGAACGGATGCTGATCTGCGGCATGCATGTGCATGTTGGTCTGGGCTCGGACGATCTGCGCAATGATCTGATGGGGCAGCTCAGCTATTTCCTGCCGCATCTTCTGGCGCTCTCGACATCCTCGCCTTATTGGCAGGGCCGCGATACCGATCTGGCCTCTTATCGGCTGACGGTGTTTGACAACCTGCCGCGCACTGGTTTGCCGCCGCTTTTTCCCTCATTCGGCGATTACGAGCGCACGGTTGATGTGCTGGTCGATCTTGGCGTGATCGAGGACAGCTCCAAGATCTGGTGGGATCTGCGGCCCTCGTCGCGGTTTCCGACGCTGGAGACCCGGATCTGCGATGTCAGCCCTCGGCTGGAGGATACGCTGACACTGGCGGCGCTGATCCAGAGCCTGTCGCGGATGCTCTTTCGCCTGCGCGAACGCAATCAGCGCTGGCGGCTTTACGATGCCTTTCTGGTCGAGGAAAACCGCTGGCGGGCGCAGCGCTATGGCACAAGCGAGGGGCTGATTGATTTTGGCCGGCGTGAGATTGTGCCGCTTGCCGAATTGATGGAAGAACTGATCGAGATGACGGGTGAGGATGCCGAGAGGCTGAACTGCCGGACCGAGGTCGAGCATGTCCGCGATATGCTGGCGCGTGGCACCTCCTCGGAACGTCAGCGCGCCGTCTATGGTGCCGCGCGCGCCGAGGGCCATGATCATGCGGCAGGCATGCGCGCCGTCGTGCGCCACTTGATCGAGGAATTTCACGCCGATTTATGATCCGGCAAGGCCTGCCTTGAAACACTCCTGCAAAACTTGCTAATTAAACACTCGTTCAATTCCAGCGGGCGGGCCAAGGGGGAGACACCGAATGGATTTCGCACTTTCCGAAGAACAGGGCATGATCTTTGACATGGCGAAGAGCTTTGGCGAGGAGCATATCGCGCCCTTTGCCCAGGACTGGGAGGCCGCTTGCACGATCCCCAAAACGCTCTGGCCGCAGATCGCGGAACTTGGCTTTGGCGGGCTTTACGTCAGCGAGGAATTTGGCGGATCGGGGCTCAGCCGGCTCGATGCCACGCTGGTGTTCGAGGCGCTGGCCATGTCCTGCCCTGCGGTGGGCTCGTTCCTCTCGATCCACAACATGTGCGGCGGCATGATCGACAAGTTCGGGTCGCCCGAGACCAAGGCGAAATGGCTGCCGGATCTTTGCACGATGGAAAAGGTGTATTCCTACTGCCTGACCGAGCCGGGATCGGGATCGGACGCCGCCGCCTTGCGCACCCGCGCGGCGCGCACGAATGACGGCTACACGCTCAATGGCACCAAGGCGTTCATCTCGGGCGGCGGGTATTCCGATGCGTATGTCACCATGGTGCGCACGGGCGAGGATGGCCCCAAGGGGATCTCGACCGTGGTCGTCGAAGATGGCAGCGACGGCCTGTCCTTTGGCGCGCTGGAGAAAAAGATGGGCTGGCTGGCGCAACCCACGGCGCAGGTGCAGTTTGACGATTGTTTCGTGCCGTCGGAGAACCTGATTGGCGAGGAAGGCCGTGGTTTCACCTATGCCATGGCGGGGCTCGATGGCGGCCGGCTCAACATCGCGGCCTCGGCCCTTGGCGGCGCGCAAAACGCGCTCGATCTCACGCTGGCCTATATGGGCGAGCGCAAGGCGTTCGGCAAACCCATCGACCAGTTTCAGGGGCTGCAATTCCGGCTGGCCGAACAGGAGGTCAAGCTGCAATCGGCCCGCACCTTCCTGCGACAGGCCGCGTGGAAGCTCGATAATGGTGCCCCCGATGCCTCCAAATTCTGCGCCATGGCCAAGCTCTACGTCACCGATGCCGCGTTCGACGTGGCCAATCAATGCCTGCAATTGCATGGTGGCTATGGCTATCTGGCCGATTACGGCATCGAAAAGATCGTCCGCGATCTGCGGGTGCATCAGATCCTTGAAGGCACCAATGAGATCATGCGGATGATCATTGCCCGCAGCTTGTTGGCGGAGCGTGGATGATGTCCGATATCGATTGCCGCATCGAAGGCTGCGCCGGGCGCATCACCCTCAATCGCCCCAAGGCGCTCAATGCGCTTACCTGGGAGATGTGTCTTGAGATCGACAAGGCGTTGATTTCATGGGCTGATGACCCGGCGGTCGCGCTATTGATCATCGATGGGCTGCCCTGCGACAAGGCGTTTTGCGCCGGCGGCGATCTGAGCGAGATGTATGCCACAGGCAAGGCCGGCGATTTCAGCTACGGGCAGAGATTCTGGCAGGATGAATACCGCATGAATGCGCGGATGTTCAATTTCCCCAAGCCCGTGGTCACCTTTCTGCACGGCTTTGTCATGGGCGGCGGTGTCGGGGTGGGCTGCCATGGCTCGCACCGGATCGTCTGCGACGATACCCGCGTGGCGATGCCCGAATGCAAGGTTGGCCTGGTGCCCGATGTCGGCGGCTCGCTTATACTGGCGCGCGCGCCGGGGCGGTTGGGCGAATATCTGGGCGTGACGACCACCCGCATGGGGCCGGGCGATGCCATCCATGCCGGGTTTGCCGATTATTACCTGCCGCGCGCGGGGTGGGCCGATCTGGTCGCGCAGCTTTCGGATACCGGTGATGTGGGGTTGGTGGACGCGGCCGCCGGGCCTGCGCCCGCCTCGAAACTGGCCGCGCTGCAGCCCGAGATTGACGCCGCTTTTGGCGGCGATGGGCTGCGAGATATTGTCAACCGGCTGGAGGTGACCAAGACCGATCTGGCCCGCGACGCGTTGAGGTTTATTCAGGGAAACTCTCCTATTTCAATGGCCTGCACGGTAGAGTTGATCCACCGGGTGCGCGGCAGGGATGGCATCGAGGGCGCGTTGGAGCTGGAATACCGCTTCACCTCGCAATCCATGGAGCGGGGCGATTTCCTGGAGGGCATCCGTGCCCTGATCATCGACAAGGATAACGCGCCGCGCTGGCGCCATGACGGCCCGAAATCGGTGCCATTGGTCGAGGTGTCCAGCCTCCTGATGCCACGCGGGTCCCAAACACTGACATTCTAAAGGAGAGACGCCATGCAGATCGGGTTTATCGGGTTGGGCAATATGGGCGCGCCGATGGCGGCCAATCTGGCAGCAGCAGGCCACGCGGTGACAGGCTTTGACCTGACTGCCGCCTGCCCAGACGGTGTGACCAGCGCCGCCAGCGCCGAGGCGGCGGCGGCAGGGCGCGATGTTGTCATCACCATGCTGCCCAATGGCGCGATCCTGCGCGCCGTCGCGGCCCAGATCATCCCGGCCATGGCCGATGGCGCGGTGCTTCTGGATTGCTCTACGGTCGAGGTCGACGCCGCGCGCGCCGTGGCGGGCGATTGCGCCGGGGCGGGCCTGGGCTTTCTCGATGCGCCGGTTTCGGGCGGGGTCGGCGGGGCAGCGGGCGGCACGCTTACCTTCATGGTGGGCGGCAGCGACGCGGCCTTCGCCACCGCCGCCCCGCTATTCGAGATCATGGGGCAAAAATCCGTGCATTGCGGCCCCGCGGGCAACGGCCAGGCCGCCAAGATCTGCAATAACATGATCCTCGGCATCACCATGATCGGCACCTGCGAGGCCTTTGCGCTGGCCGACAAGCTCGGCCTCGACCGGCAGGCGATGTTCGATGTGGTCTCCACCTCCTCGGGCTATAGCTGGACGATGAACGCCTATTGCCCGGCCCCCGGCATCGGCCCCAGCAGCCCCGCCGATAACGGCTATCAGCCCGGCTTTGCCGCCGAATTGATGCTCAAGGATCTGCGTCTGGCGCAGGCCGCCGCCGAGGCCGCAGATGCCGATACGCCGATGGGCCAGGCCGCCACGACGCTTTATGAAACCTTCGTCGAGGCCGAGGATGGCCGCGGCATGGATTTCTCCGCCATGCTGCCCCGGTTCGAAAAACGCCACCGCGAGGCATAACGCCCGCAAGACGTGAGTCGGGGTCGGGTCAATCCTCGCGTCAGCGACCGCCGCAAGGCGGCTTGGGATTGACGCGGCCGCGACTCGCACAAACGCCACGACAAGGCGTCTTGAGGGGCAGGGTGCCCCCTCAAGCGCCTCTCAGCCCCAGGGATCCCCCGGCACCCATACCGACACGCCGAAGTGACCCCATGGCCTGCCCCGATCGGGACCGCCCGCTTCAGCGGGCCGCGTGCGGGCGATGGCCCCAAAGGGGCCTGAGACGGCGCGCCACCGCCGCCCGTCAGGGCAACGACCAACCATCGAAATAAAGAGAAAAGTGGCGCGGTTGACGGGGCTCGAACCCGCGACCCCCGGCGTGACAGGCCGGTACTCTAACCAACTGAGCTACAACCGCGCATGGGCCTTTCGGCAAGGGCTTTTCGCCCGAATGGAACAGCGGTGGCGCGGTTGACGGGGCTCGAACCCGCGACCCCCGGCGTGACAGGCCGGTACTCTAACCAACTGAGCTACAACCGCCCGCTGCACAGTCCAGCGTTCCCCGAAGGCCCCGCTGGCGTGACGGCGGTTCTAGGCCCCCCGCCCGCCCTCGTCAAGCGCGGTTTTCCCCGCAAATGCACCTGCGCATGAAAAAAGCTCAACCCCGCCGCAACGGACGGCGCGGGGCCACCGGTGACCGGCGCATGCGTTCACGCATAAAGACATAAATCCCCGCCCCCGCAATCATCACCGTGCCGATAAGAACCCAGAAATCGGGCATCTCGCCAAAGACGCTCCAGCCGACGAAAATGGCCATCGGCAACGCCGCATATTCAAACGACGATACCGTCGCCGCGTTGCCCAGTTTATAGGCCGATGACAGGCTATAGCCGATCGCCCCCGAGCATAGACCCAACAGCAGGAATAGCGGCCAGTCCTCGGGCGTCGGCCAGACCCAGGCCCGCAGCAGAAAGACCAGGCTTTCATGCTCAACCCCTTCGGCATAGCGCCCGTCGCCCGCAACCACGAAAAACCCGATCGAGACCAGCAAGAACACCGTCTGGATATAGACCGCCAGCGCCGAGGCCTTGGAATAAACGCCCAAGGACCGCGTCATCACCTGCATGCCCGCATATGCCGCGGCCGCTGCGACCGGCAAGAGCAGCACCCAGAACGCAGGCGCATCCGCCCCGCCCCCTGATCCCGGCTGGGACATGACCAAAACCCCGGCAAATCCCACCAGGATCGCACCCCCGCGATGCAGGCCGACGCGCTCCTTCAGAAACAGGATCGACATCAGCGTGATCAACAACGGTGCCACGAAAAAGATCGACACGGCGGTGGCCAGAGGCAAAGTCGCCAGCGCCGCGAAATAGAGCATGTTCGAAAGCACCACGAAAAGCCCCCGCACGATATGCAGCCCGGGCGTGGCGGTGCGCAATTCGCTAAATCCGCCCTCGAATTGCAGAATCACAAGCGATACGGTCAGCCCGATGGCCGAGCGGATGAACACCATCTGATGGAGGGGGTAATCACCGCTCAACGCCTTGATAAGGCTGTCATTGGCCGTGATGAAGACCATTCCCAAGAGGATCAGCACAATGGCGCGCGCGGGCGTGTCTTCGGTCGGGCGTGGCGGGCCGGGCATCGGGCGGAGCTTTCGAATGGGAATGACAGTCGCGTCGCAATTCCGCCCTGCCTGGTTACTGCCCTACCTTGCGTCACCCGCGCGCAAAAAGAAGCAAGGAAAGCGACAGAATTGTCGCGAACCGAGCGTGGCGGCGATGGCGATATAACGCGCGCGATATTCTGTCAGGCTTGCCGCAAGCGCAGGCCGAGGATCAAGAGGCGAAATCTGAGGGGGGATGGTGGGTCGTGAGAGGCTCGAACTCCCGACATCTTCGGTGTAAACGAAGCGCTCTACCAACTGAGCTAACGACCCGGCTGGCACGTCCTAGCCAATCCGGTTTCGCGGTGCAAGAGCCATCTTGCGCGGGGACGACCCGCGCTGTTTTCCGGGCTTCCGGGTCAGGGTTTCGCGGATCGCAGGGCCGCGCCCGCCGCCTGCACCAGATCGGCAATCCTGGTCAGAGCATCGGCCTGCGGCGTCGTCTTGCGCCAGATCATGCCAATGGTACGCGCCGGGCGCGGGGCCGGAAAGCGGGCGATATCAACCCGGGCCGACCGGCCTTCGACCGCGACCGCCATATCGGGGATCAGCGTCACGCCAAGCCCCGCCGCCACCATCTGCACCAGCGTGGTCAGCGAACTGCCCTCCAGCCCGCCTTGCGGCACCGGCGCGGGACGGTTGCAAAAGCTGAGCGCCTGATCGCGGAAACAATGCCCCTCCTCCAGCAGCAAAAGTCGCATCCGGGCGAGCCCTTCGCCATCGGGCACCGGGTCGTCAGCATCCGCCGCGGGCCGCGCCAGCACGAACTCCTCCTCGAAAAGCGGCAACTCGGTAAAGGCGGGCTCGGACACCGGCAGCGCCACGATCGCCGCATCGATGCGGCCATCGGCCAGTTCTGCCAATAGCCGCGGCGTCAGCGTCTCGCGCAGATGCAGATCGAGGCTCGGGGCCTCCTGGCTCAGCAGCGGCAACAGCGTCGGCAAGAGATAGGGCGCGATGGTCGGGATCACGCCGAGGCGCAACCGCCCCAGCCCCTGCCCCGACGCCGCGCGCGCCAGATCATGCAGATCGTCGGCAGCCCCCAGGATGTCGCGCACCCGCGCCAGCAAGGCCTGCCCCGGCCCGGTCAACCGCACCTGCCGCGCACCGCGTTCAAACAGCGGGACGCCCAGGGTCGCCTCAAGCTCGCGGATCTGCACCGACAGGGCCGGTTGCGAGATCGCTGAGGCCGCCGCCGCCTGCCCGAAATGGCCGTGCCGGGCCAACGCGTCGAAATAACGCAATTGTCTCAAAGTGACGTCTTTCATAGCTTCAAATTATCGCGCCGATGAAAAAATGCAACTTAAACCAATCACGGGAATCGGGTATAGCCGGTGTCAGGACGCCGGTTACGCGTCAGCCACAGACACAAGCACATCAGGGGAGTTCCATCGCCATGGACGACAAAAATCTGGGCAAATGCCCGGTCATGCACGCAACCAATGCCGGCAGCGCAACGCGCGACTGGTGGCCCAACCAGCTGAACCTCAAGATCCTGCATCAGCATGGGGCCGCCTCCGATCCGATGGGCGCGGATTTCGACTATGGCGCGGCGTTCAAAGCGCTCGATCTGGATGCTCTGCGCGCCGATCTGACCGCGCTGATGACCGACAGCCAGGACTGGTGGCCCGCCGATTACGGCCATTACGGGCCGCTCTTCATCCGCATGGCATGGCACAGCGCCGGCACCTACCGCACCGCCGATGGCCGCGGCGGGGCCACGACCGGCACGCAGCGCTTTGCACCGCTCAATTCCTGGCCCGATAATGGCAATCTCGACAAGGCGCGCCGCCTGTTGTGGCCGATCAAGCAGAAATACGGCTCTGCGATTTCCTGGGCCGATCTGATGATCCTGGCGGGCAATGTCGCGATCGAAAGCATGGGCGGCCCGACGGCGGGTTTTGCCGGTGGCCGCGCCGATGTCTGGGAACCTGAGGAGGATATCTATTGGGGCCCCGAAACCGAGTGGCTGGGCGATAAACGCTATGCCGGCGACCGCGATCTCGAAAACCCGCTGGCCGCGGTGCAGATGGGCCTGATCTACGTGAACCCCGAAGGCCCCAACGGCAATCCCGATCCGGTGGCTTCGGGCCATGACATCCGCGACACCTTTGCCCGCATGGGCATGGATGATGCCGATACAGTGGCGCTGGTTGCGGGCGGCCATACATTCGGCAAGGCGCATGGCGCGGGCGATCCGGCGCTGGTGGGCCCCGAGCCCGAGGCCGCAGGGCTCGCCGAACAGGGGCTTGGCTGGCGCAATGAGTTTGGCACCGGCAAGGGCGTCGACACCACAACAAGCGGCGTCGAAGGCCCGTGGACGGCCAATCCGATCCAGTGGGACAATGGCTATTTCGACGTGCTTTTCGGCTATGAGTGGCAGCTGACCAAGAGCCCCGCCGGTGCCCATATCTGGGAGGCGGTCGATCTGACCCCGGAAAATCACGCGCCTGAGGTCGATGGCTCGGGCGATCCCGTCAAGCTGATGATGACCACCGCCGATATGGCGATGCGGATGGATCCCGATTACGAGGCGATCTCGCGCCGCTTTCACGAAAACCCGCAGGAATTTGCCGATGCTTTCGCGCGCGCCTGGTTCAAGCTGACGCATCGCGATATGGGGCCGAAATCAACCTATCTGGGGGCCTTGGTGCCCGCTGGCGATCAGCTTTGGCAGGATCCGATCCCGGCGTTGGACCATCCTCTCATCGATACCGGTGATATTGCCGATCTGAAGGCCCAGATCCTGGCGACAGGGCTTGGCACCGGTGCCCTGGTGGCCACGGCCTGGGGCTCGGCCGCCACATTCCGCGGCTCGGACCGGCGCGGCGGGGCCAATGGCGGGCATCTGCGTCTGGCCCCGCAAAAGGATTGGGCCGTCAACCAGCCCGCAGAGCTGGCCGGGGTTCTGAGCGCATTGGAGCAGATCCAGGCCGAGTTCAACGCGGGCCAATCCGGCGGAAAACGGGTTTCGATGGCCGATCTGATTGTTCTGGGCGGATCAGCGGCCATTGAGGCGGCGGCGGATGCGGCGGGCCACGCGCTTTCGGTGCCCTTCACCCCCGGCCGCATGGATGCCAGCCAGGACCAGACCGATATCGAGGGCATGGTCGTGCTGGAGCCCGAAGCCGATGGGTTCCGCAACTACCAAAAGGCCGATTACAGCGTGCCCGCCGAGGCGTTGCTGGTCGACCGGGCCCAGCTGTTGGGCCTCAGCGCGCCGCAGATGACGGCGCTGGTTGGCGGTTTTCGGGTTCTGGGGGCCAACCATGACGGCAGCCAGGATGGCGTCTTTACCGATCGTCCGGGCCTGCTTAGCAATGACTTTTTTGTCAATCTGCTGGATATGTCGACGGTCTGGGCACCGGTGTCATACGCCGAGACCGCGTTCGAGGGCCGCGACCGGGCCAGCGGCGATCTGAAATGGACCGGTAGCCGGGTGGACCTTGTCTTTGGCTCCAACTCGCAACTGCGCGCCCTGGCCGAGGTCTATGCCGAGGCCGAACCCCGCTTTGTCGATACGTTCATCGCCGCCTGGGTGCAGGTGATGAATGCAGACCGGTTCGATCTGGACTGAGCTCCGATAAAACGCCGCGTGCCCCGCATCGCCTGCGGGGCACGCTTTTTACCTCACCGATTGCCGGGCCGGATTGGCTGTGCGGCGGGCGGTATATACCTGCTCAATAGATATAGCGGATCTGATCGGACCAGTAGCGTTCCACCCGTTTCAGGGCGTGATTGATCTGATCAATGCCATCGGGGCCCAAAACGCCCTTATCCTGCAACCCGCTGGCATGCCTGCCAAAAAGGTCGGTCACCACATCGCGCACGTCGCGGCCCCGATCGGTCAGGCGAACCCGGACCGAGCGGCGATCTATCTCACAGCGTTGATGATGCATATAGCCCATCTCGACCAGTTTCTTGAGGTTGTAGCTGACATTCGAGCCCTGGTAATAGCCGCGCGATTTCAGCTCGCCCGCCGTCACCTCATTATCGCCGACATTGAACAGCAAAAGCGCCTGGACCGCGTTGATATCGAGCACCCCGAGGCGTTCAAACTCATCCTTGATGACATCGAGAAGGAGCCTGTGCAGCCGCTCAACCAGCGAAAGCGATTCCAGATAGCCGGACATGAAACCATGCCGGGACGATTCCGCAATGGGGCTGTGCAAACTCATGATGATCTCCGCATATCTGCTTGGCAGGCAGATTTGCCGATAAGTCCAAACATTGCGTTAAGCGCCACAAATTTTTCGGATCAGCCCCGCGCGACCGCCAGATCTGCCGCCAGTTCGGCGGCAAATTCCTGCATATATTCAGGTGCCTGGCGCTGACCCGAAACCCATTGATAGAGATCGTGATCATCCTCCTCCAGCACCTGTTCAAAGAGATCGAGCCGGGCCGCATCGGCCGCATCGAGATGCCGGGCCGCCCATCCGCCCAGGATCAGATCCATTTCCTTGATACCGCGATGGCCGGCGCGCATCTTGAGCCGCTTGATCCGCACTACGCGCGCGTCAACATCGCCGCCCGCCATCATTGCGCATCACTTTGCGAAGGGCGCATCAGGCGCAGCCGTTTTTCCAACTTGCCAAGCGCCTCGCCAAGCTGTTGGTGCTGCATCCGTACCTGGCGCAGATCGAGCAGAAGTTGGTTGATATCCTGCGAGACCTCGGTTTCATCGGGCTCATCGGGGCCAACACCCTCACCGGTCAGCAACCAACGGATCGAGACATTCAGAAGCCCCGCCATCATCTGCAGCCGGTTGGCGCGCGGCTCGCTCAGGTCGTTTTCCCAGGCCTCGATGGTCTTTAGTTTGACACCGAGGCGGCGGGCAAATTCATCCTGCGTCAGACCAACGGCCTCCCGCGCTCCAGCCAGCCGATCCCCGAAGGTTGCACTTTCCTCGCTGAACCATCCGTCCTGATCCGTCTCAGCCGTCGCCATCGGGTCTCCTTTCCGGCCCGCTTTGCCTTGGGCGGGCATTTTCAACTCTTGAACGCTTGTGGCGCGGAGCCTAATCATGGCCCCGTCAATATGTAAACCGGACCAAATGCCCGGTTCACCTGCCGGAGACCTCAGATGACCTTCCTGTCCAAGACGCTTGCGCGCGTGAAACCCTCGCCCACCATCGCCGTTTCGACCCTCGCGGCCGAGCTGAAGGCGGTCGGCAAGGATGTGATCGGCCTGGGGGCCGGTGAGCCCGATTTCAACACGCCCGCCAATATCTGCGAGGCGGCCAAGGCGGCGATCGATGCGGGCAAGACGAAATACACCGCGCCCGATGGCATTATCGAGCTGAAGCAGGCGATCTGCGACAAGCTCCAGCGCGATAACGGGCTGAGCTATACGCCCAAGCAGGTCAGTGTCGGAACCGGCGGCAAGCAGATCCTCTATAACGCGCTGATGGCGACGCTGAACCCCGGCGACGAGGTGGTGATCCCCGCCCCCTACTGGGTCAGCTACCCGGACATGGTGCTGCTGGCGGGCGGTGAACCGGTGGTGGCCGAGGCCTCGGCCCAGACCGATTACAAGCTGACCGCCGATCAGCTGGAGGCCGCGATCACGCCGAAAACCAAATGGCTGATTTTCAATTCGCCGTCCAATCCCACCGGGGCCGCGTATACACGCGCCGAGCTTAAGGCCCTGACCGATGTGCTGATGGGCCATCCACATGTCTGGGTGATGACCGACGATATGTATGAACATCTGGTCTATGACGGGTTTGAATTCGTCACCCCGGCAGAGGTCGAGCCCGGTCTTTATGACCGCACGCTGACCTGTAATGGCGTCTCCAAGGCCTATGCCATGACAGGATGGCGGATCGGTTATGCGGCCGGACCCGAGGCATTGATCGGCGCGATGCGCAAGATCCAGTCGCAATCGACATCGAACCCCTGCTCGATCAGCCAATGGGCGGCGGTCGAGGCCTTGAACGGCACACAGGATTACATCGAGACCAATAACGCAGTGTTCAAGCGGCGCCGCGACATGGTGGTCGGGATGCTGAACGAGGCCGATGGCATCACCTGCCCGACACCCGAAGGCGCGTTTTATGTCTATCCGTCGATTTCGGGGTGTATCGGGAAAACCACGCCGGGCGGAACACGCATCGAAACCGACGAAGATTTCGCCACCGCCTTGTTGGAGGAAAGCGGCGTGGCGGTGGTGTTCGGCGGGGCCTTTGGCCTGTCACCCAATTTCCGCGTGTCCTATGCGACGTCGGATGAGAACCTGGAGAAGGCCTGCACGCGAATTCAGGAGTTTTGTGCGAATTTGAAGTGAGGGTCTGCTGAGGACAGGGGGGTTGCGCCGGGTGTCACCGTCGCGACGGGGGTGACGCAGCTTGCCCGCCCGAACAGGGCGGGGTCGCTGCCCCACTTGGGGCCAGCCCCAAACCCCGGGAGTATTTCTGCAAAGAAGAAGAGGAAGAAGGGCGTTTGAACGGCGGGTGGGAGGCTTTCCTGCGAGCGCCTGAGTTTCTTCTTAGGACAGGTTCTAGCCAAGCGCGGAGGGCCTTGGCGGCGGGTCACAAACGATTGTTGGTCGGGGTCAGTCCCGTCAATTTTTCCCGAGCGCGCGCGGATCGGCGCCGTCAGGCGGCGACATTCCTGTCAACGGGTCAGAACCGCCGATACCGGAGCAAGCGCTACATTTTCGGATCGCGACCCGAGCGCCCAGGAAAAGAGCGCCGTCACGGTATCGGAATAGGTGTGCCCGACGACAATCACCCGACCCTCCTGCCCCGCCGCGAAGGCCGCGCGATCGAGGTAACGGGTGATCACCGTGGCACGCTCTCGTTCCTGGTCGATCTCACGAAACAGGGTTTCGGCCGGAACCGTCGCGCGCGTGGCCGTCTGTTCGGCAACATTCAGCCCGCGGGGATAGGCGATAAGCCCATGCCCGGTTTCGGCCAGCACCGCGACAACGCTTTCGAGCACCGGACGGTTTGATTGAATCGGAGCAGATGCGCTGTCGAGCACGGCAACCGCTTCGGGCAGCACTTCAAATCCGGCCCGCAGCAGCGCCGCGGCGCCCGCTTCATCGCCCGTCGTATCGAAGCCTTCGGCCAGCAGCACGACCTCAAAGCCCGCTGCGCGATACTGTGCGGCAGCCTCGGCGGCATCGGGGCGGGACGGGTCGATCGCAAAGGTGACCGGGAAATCAAATCGGGTCAGCGCGTCCCGGCCAAGCGGAAAGCTGGGGTCATCGATCAAGATCACGGCCATCAGCGGACGTGTTTCATCGGCATCGAAGGGGGCGGCATAAGCCTCGATCGCGGGCAGTCCCTCGGCCGGGGGCAGAGGCGTTTCTGGCACCGCGACGGGAGATGCCCTGTCATCCCCCCCAGTCAGACGTTGCAGCGGCGATCCTTCGGGGGCGGGGGCGGCGGCCGCTTCGGGCTCGGCCTCGATGCTTGGCAGCCCCAGCGGGACCGGCTGCAGCTCGGGCGGGGGGGGCAACGGGTCGTCGCCTTGCGCCGGCGCGGGCGCGGCAGCATCGGGCAGCTCGGCGGCTGCCGGGGCCTCAAGCGTGGCCGTGGCCACGGGTTGTGGCGCGGGGGCCGTGTTGGGCAAGGGCGGGGCCGTCGGGGCCGCCAGTTGCGTCAGAGCCGCTGGCGCGCTGGCGGGGCCAGTATCGATGCCGGGCAGAGCCGCGGCCTCTTCGGCGGGCGGGCGGTTAAACTCAGAGCCTGCCGGCAACGGGATCTCAGAGGCCGGATCGGAGGCCACCGGAGCGGGGTCGGTGGGCACAACGGGCATTTCGCTGGCGGGCATTTCGCTGTCTGGCGTTTCGCTGGCCGGTGCCGCCGGATCAGCCGCTATTTGGGGCGCGCTGTCCACTGCCAGGTCTGCGTCCGGGGGCGTTGCGTTTTCTGGGTTCGGGAGCGTGGCTACCCCGGCATCGGTGTCCGGTTCCATCACGGCCGCTGCCGGCCTTGGCCGGTTCGGCAATGGCTGCGTCAGTGACAGCAGCGCAACCGCCACCACCATGATCAGCATCCCCCAGATCAATCCAAGAAGAAGCCCTCTGCCCATCGTTCCTACCCTCTCGATGCGCGCCGCGCGCCGATGCGCGGGCGATACCTTACCCTCATGTCCAGACCCCTGTCGGCCCATAGCCGTTCTGGCGCGCATGGCTTGACCCTGCGGCGCGGCTCTGAACATGTATAGCGCGGGGTGCCGCCCGGGCGCACCCCTTTTTCACGACAAGGACCGCTCCCCATGCTGCTGCTCATCGATAATTACGACAGTTTCACTTACAACCTGGTTCATTATCTGGGCGAATTGGGCGCGGTGCCGCATGTGGTACGCAATGATGCATTGAATGTGCAGGAAGCGATGGCCCTGAATCCAGCCGCAATCGTGCTGTCGCCGGGGCCCTGCGACCCCTCGCAGGCAGGGATCTGCCTAAGCCTGACGGCAGCAGCGGCGGAAACCCGCACACCGCTGCTTGGCGTCTGCCTGGGTCACCAGACAATCGGCGAGGCGTTTGGCGGCAAGGTCGTGCGCTGTCATGAGATCGTGCATGGCAAGATGGGGGCGATTCACCATAATGGCACCGGCGTGTTCGAGGGGCTGCCCTCTCCCCTGCAAGGCACCCGCTATCATTCGCTGATCGTCGACCGCGAGAGCCTGCCCGATTGTCTTGAGGTAACCGCCTGGCTTGAGGATGGCACCATCATGGGCCTGCGCCACCGCGATCTGCCGATCGAGGGCGTGCAGTTTCACCCCGAAAGTATCCGGTCTGAGCATGGCCATGCAATGCTGCGTAATTTCCTGAAAACGGTGCCGGGGGCCCTGGCCGAGGTGCCGGCATGAGCGACGCGATGAAACCCCTGATCGCGGCGGTTGCTGAGCGCAGCCTGAGCGCGGCCGAGGCCGAGGCGGCTTTTGATCTTCTGTTTGACGGCGAGGCCACCGATGCCCAGATCGGGGCGATGCTGATGGCGATGCGGGTGCGTGGCGAAACCGTCGATGAGATTGCCGCCGCCGCCCGGGTGATGCGGGCCAAATGCGTGCCGGTGACCGCGCCTGCAGGGGCGATGGATATCGTCGGCACCGGCGGCGACGGCAAGGGCACGCTCAATATCTCGACCGCCACCGCCTTTGTGGTCGCGGGCGCGGGCGTGCCGGTGGCCAAGCACGGCAACCGCAACCTTTCCTCGAAATCCGGTGCCGCCGATGCGCTTGGGGCCCTGGGGATCAATGTCATGGTCGGCGCGGACGTGGTGGAGCGGGGTCTGGCCGAGGCCGGGATCGGCTTCATGATGGCCCCGATGCACCATCCGGCGATTGCCCATGTGATGCCGACGCGCCAACAGCTTGGCACCCGGACGCTGTTCAATGTGCTGGGGCCGCTGACCAACCCGGCCGGCGTCAAGCGGCAGTTGACCGGGGCCTTTGCGCCCTGGCTGATCCGCCCGATGGCCGAGGTTTTGCGCGAATTGGGATCGGAGGCCGCATGGCTGGTGCATGGCTCGGATGGCACCGATGAGTTGTCGATCGCCGGGCCCTCCGCTGTTGCCGCCTTGAAAAACGGCGCGATAGAGGAGTTTGAGATCACGCCCGCCGACGCCGGCCTGCCGACGCATCCGTTCGAGGCCATTCTGGGCGGCACGCCCGAGGAAAACGGCAAGGCTTTTGGCGCGCTGTTGACGGGCGAAGCCGGGGCTTACCGCGATGCGGTGCTGCTGAATGCGGCGGCAGCGCTTTTGGTGGCCGAAAAGGTGAGCGACCTGCGCCAAGGCGTTGAACTGGCGGCAGAAAGCATTGATAGTGGGGCCGCGCTCAACGCGGTGGAAACGCTGGCACGGGTGACATCGGCGGGCTGAGACGAGCGCCCTTTCGAGGCAGCTTTGACGATGGGCGGGCGAACACAGCCCTTCGGCTTGCATCCCGTCCGCCCGCGGGCCAGGCTGCTTGCATGCGTTTTGACCTTTCCCCGCTTGGCCCCTGGGCCGATCTGCCGTTTTTCACCGACACTCTGCCCGGGATCGAGGCCGCCCTTGGGGCCGATCCGCGCCCCTGGCTGCCCGCCCCCGACCAGGTTTTTGCCGCCTTTGCCGCCTGCCCGCCCGACGCCACCCGCGTCGTTATCCTGGGCCAGGACCCCTACCCGACGCCGGGCCATGCGCATGGGCTGGCCTTTTCGGCCGAACCGGATGTGCGCCCGCTGCCCCGCAGCCTGGGCAATATCTTTCGCGAGATGACCGACGATCTGGGATCCTGCCCGCCCAATGCCGATCTCAGGTTCTGGGCCGCGCAGGGCGTGCTGTTGCTCAACCCGATCCTCACCGTGCCGGCCCATGACGCCAAAGGCCACGCCAAACTGGGCTGGCAGGATCTGACGACCCAGGTGCTGGAAAAGCTCGACGATGCTCCGCGCGCCTATCTCTTGTGGGGGGCCACCGCGCAAAAGGCCGCAGCAGGCGTTTCGGCCACAAAAAACCTCAAAATCGAGACCGCCCACCCCTCGCCCCTGTCGGCACGGCGCGGTTTTTTCGGTGCGCGCCCCTTTTCTCGGGTCAATAACTGGTTAGAAAGCAAGGGGCACGCGCCCCTCAACTGGACCACGCCGGAGCTGACATGAGCGACAGTATTCTCGACAAGATCAAAGCCTATAAGCTGAAGGATCTGGCCGCCCGCAAATCCGCGCGCCCGGAACCCGAGGTCGAGGCCGCCGCCCGCGCGGCCCCGCCGGTGCGCCATTTCGCCAATGCGCTGCGCGATGCGTCCCGCGAGGGTTACGGCCTGATTGCCGAGGTAAAAAAGGCCAGCCCGTCCAAGGGCCTGATCCGCGCCGATTTCGATCCACCGGCGCTGGCGCGCGCCTATGAACTTGGCGGCGCGGCCTGTCTGTCGGTGCTGACCGATGGCCCCTCCTTTCAGGGCGATGATGCGTTTCTGGTCGCCGCACGCGGGGCGGTGGCGCTGCCGGTTCTGCGCAAGGATTTCCTCTATGATCCCTATCAGGTCGCCGAGGCCCGCGCGCTTGGGGCCGATTGCATCCTCATCATCATGGCCAGCGTCAGCGACGCGCAGGCTGCGGAACTTGAGGCAGCGGCAAGCGACTGGGGCATGGACGCACTGATCGAGGTGCATGATGCGGCCGAGCTGGAGCGGGCGCTGCTGCTCAAGTCCGAGATGATCGGCGTCAACAACCGCGATCTCAACAGTTTCGTGACCTCGCTTGATGTCACCAAGGATCTGGTGCGCCGCATTCCCGGCGAAAAGCTGGTGGTTTCCGAAAGCGGGCTCGCCACGCCCGATGATCTGGCCGAGATTGCGCGTTACGGGGCCCGCTGTTTCCTGATCGGCGAAAGCCTGATGCGTCAGGACGACGTGACCGATGCCACGCGGCGGCTTTTGGCCAATCCATTGGTGGCGGGCAACTGATGGCGGGGCTCACGCATTTCGACAAGGATGGCCAGGCGCATATGGTCGATGTCTCGGACAAGCCCGTGACGGCGCGCATCGCGGTGGCCGAAGGCGCGGTCGTGATGGCCCCCGAAACGCTGGCGATCATCACCGAAGGCACCGCCAAAAAGGGCGATGTTCTGGGCGTGGCGCGGCTGGCCGGGATCATGGCGGCCAAGAAAACCGCCGATCTGATCCCGCTTTGCCATCCGCTGCCCATCACCAAGGTCGCGCTGGATCTGATCCCCGACGCGTATCTGCCCGGCATCCGCATCACCGCCACCGTGAAAACCGGCGGCCAGACCGGCGTCGAGATGGAGGCGCTGACCGCCGTCTCGACCGCCGCGCTCACTGTCTATGACATGGTCAAGGCGGTCGATAAGCGGATGCAGATCACCGGCATCCGCGTGACGCTGAAGGATGGCGGCAAATCGGGGCGGTTCGAGCCATGAGCGCGGGCCGGGCGCTGGAGCTCTTCTTTGTCGATGGCAACCCCGATGGGATGTTGACGGCAGAGGTCTTCAACTGGACCGGCCATGTGTTGCGCATCCCGCGCACAAGGCTGGCCGAAGGGCTGCGGCGGGCCGAGGCCGCACAAACCGGGGTCTATCTGCTGATCGGCACCGATGACGAGGGTGCTTTGGCCTATATCGGTGAGGCCGAAAATATCGCGACCCGTCTGGCCCAACATGCCCGGGGAAAGGACTGGTGGGATCAGGCCGTGATCATCACCGCGACGGGCGACGCGCTGAACAAGGCGCATGTGAAATATCTCGAAAGCCGGTTGGTCGAAGCCGCGCTGCAGGCCGGGGTGATGCGGCTGGAAAACGGCAACGCCCCGCCGCGCGCCAGCCTGAATGAGGCGGCAATCTCGAACATGGAAGGGTTTTTGGACATCCTTCACATGGTGTTGCCCGCGATCCGGGTCGATCTCTTTCAAACCGGGCGGCGCGCGAACAGGGTGGCCGACGCCCCGGTGGTGGCGCGCCCAGACGAGGGCGTCGTCTTTGGCCTCACCCTGCCGCGACACGGAATTACCGCGACCGCCCGTCTAATTGCGGGTGAAATGGTGGTGCAGGCGGGATCCGAGGTGCGAACAAGCTGGGTAGGCGACCTCTCGAACAAAACGAGCTATTCCAGGATCCATGCCGATCTGATTGCCCGCGGGATCATTGAGGTCACCGGCGATCAGGCTGTTTTCACAGAAGATTTTGCCTTCACGGCACCCTCTCCTGCGGCGGCGGTCGTTTGTGGACGGTCGGCCAATGGCCGCACATCGTGGAAACGACCCGACGGTCAGAGCTACGCCGATTGGGAGGCCGCAGAGATCGCGGCGGCCACGCCATGATCCCGGTCGCCGAGGCACTGGCCGCCTGCCTTGATCTGGTCGATCCGCTTGAGATCGAGGAAGTCGCGCTGGTCGAGGCCGCAGGCCGCACCCTCGCCCGGCCCGTCGCAGCCACCCGCGACCAGCCGCCCTTTGCCTCCTCTGCGATGGATGGCTATGCGGTGTCTGAGGATGACGTGATCCCGGGCCGGTCGCTGCGTGTCATCGGCGAGGCGGCGGCGGGACATGTCTGGCGCGGCACCGTCATCCGCGGTGAGACGGTGCGCATCTTCACCGGCGCGCCGGTGCCCGAGGGCGCGGCCCATGTGGTCATTCAGGAGGATGTCACGCGAAACGGCGACCGGATCACGCTTGGCGAGCAGCTATCGGGGGGGCGCAATATCCGGGCCGCGGGCGGCGATTTCACCATCGGCCAGACCCTGCCCGCGCCGCGCCGGTTGCGCCCGGCCGATATCGCGCTGGCCGCCTCGATGAACCTGCCCACCCTGCCCGTCACGCGCAAACCGGTGGTGGCGCTGATCGCGACCGGCGATGAGCTGGTTCAGCCCGGCGAGGATCCGCGCGGCGATCAGATCATCGCCTCGAACAGCTACGGGCTGAAGGCGATGGTCGAGGCCGAAGGGGCCGAGGCGCGCCTTTTGCCGATCGCGCGCGATACCGAGGACTCTTTGCGCGCGGTGCTGGCGTTGACCGACGGGGCCGATATCATCGTCACCATTGGCGGGGCCTCGGTCGGCGATCACGATCTGGTGGGCCAGGTAGCGCTTGGCGCGGGGTTGGAGCGCGCGTTCTACAAGGTGGCGATGCGCCCGGGCAAACCGCTGATGGCCGGGCGGTTGGGGGATGCGGCGCTGTTGGGGCTGCCGGGCAACCCGGTCTCCTCCATGGTCTGCGCGCATGTCTTTTTGCTGCCGATGATCCGGGCCTGCCTTGGCCTGGGCAAATCGGCCGCCCTCCGCAGACAGGCCCCGCTGGCCGTCGATCTGCCCGAAAACGGCCCGCGCGAACATTACATGCGGGCCCGGATGGGGGCCGATGGCCGCGTCACTCCGGCGGGCCGTCAGGACAGTGCCCTGCTGACTGTGCTGGCAGAGGCCGACTTGCTGATGGTCCGCCCCGCCGGGCAAGGGCCGATCCGGGCCGGGCACCTCATGGATATCCTGGCGCTTTAGGTCACATGCGTTGACACGAAGGGGGAACAGGGGTAGAACATTCCCTGAACGACGAGGATATTTGAGAGGGCACCCAAGATGCTGACCAAGAAGCAGCTGGACCTGTTGGAGCTTATTCACCGGCGCGTGCAGCGCGATGGCGTGCCGCCCTCCTTCGACGAGATGAAAGAGGCGCTGGATCTGCGCTCGAAATCGGGCATTCACCGGCTGATCACGGCGCTGGAGGAGCGTGGCTTCATCCGCCGCCTGGCGCATCGCGCCCGCGCCATCGAGATCGTGAAACTGCCCGACAGCCTTGAGGCGAAACTGGGCGGGTTTGCCCCCCGCGTCATCGAGGGCAGCCGCAGCACCCCGCCCGCGGGCGCGCTGCCGGTATCGGGGGCCTATGCCACCGAACTGCCCGTGATGGGCCGGATCGCGGCAGGCACACCGATTGAGGCCATCAGCGAGGTCGCCACCCATGTCGCGGTGCCGCAGCAGATGCTGGGGGCCGGAAAATCGCATTACGCGCTGGAGGTCAAAGGCGATTCGATGATCGAGGCCGGCATCAACGAGGGTGATATCGTGGTGATCGAAGAAGGCCCGACCGCCAATAACGGCGACATCGTCGTGGCGCTGATCGAAGGCCATGAGGCAACGCTGAAACGGTTCCGCCAGAAGGGCAACATGATCGCGCTGGAGGCCGCCAACCCGGCCTACCAGACCCGGATGCTGCGCGACGATCAGGTCAAGGTGCAGGGCAAACTGGTGGGTCTGATCCGCAGCTATTGAGGCGGTTTTTTCTCTGCTGCCGCCGCCTCCGGCGGGTTCAATGAACTGAAATCCCTTTCCCCGGCCCAAGGCCACGCAACTACCGCCCCTGCGGCACCCAGGGCCGGGCTCCTTGCCTTGCGCGCGCCGTTTGCACTCTCAGCCCGCCGCCTTGCACGAACAGAGCAATCGACCCGTTCTCGCGCAGCACCTCTGACCCGATCAACGTGCACCCCGCCCCTTGCGCCAGCGCGGCCCCGGGCGGGGCGGCAACCGGCAATCCCTGCTGTGCCAGAAGCTCTGGCGGGATCTCTTCGGGCGTCACAACCCAGGTATAGCGCGCGCAGGCCTCGGCAATCTCTGCCGCCGCCCGGACGCCGACGCCGTGCCAGAGCGTGCCACCTGCCACCTGTGTCACCGCCCCCGCGCCATCGCTTTGCCAGCCGTCGCGCGCGGCAGCCGCCGCCTGATCGGAAAAATCACCGTCATTTTCCAGCCAGAGCCCGGCCACGAAGCCATCGCCGCGCGGCCGGCTCAGGCTGCGCTCGACATCTGCCATGACCCCGACCAACCGCCCCGAGGATGAGATCAGCACGCCCGGCCGATCCGCGCCAACCCAGATCACCAGGGCCGCCATCACAGGGGCCAGCCCCAAAAGGCGCGCCCGCCCCCGCCACAGGATCAAAAGCAGCGCTCCGCCCGAAATAAGCCCCAAAACCGCGCCCGGCGGCATGGCAACGGGCCGGATCGCGCCGGGTTGCGATGAGGCCCAGATCGCCACCTCGATGATCCAGTTCAACCCCGCCTCCATCACCCTGAGCGGCAGCATCTCCAGCCCGAAAGGCCACAACAAAAGCGCCACCACCGCCGCCGGAATGACCACCGATCCCATCACCGGCACGCTCAGCAAATTGGCCGGAAGCCCGTAGAGCGCGACAAAGTTGAACGAGGCCGCCGCAAAGGGCGCGGTTGCCGCCCCGGCCACGACCGAGGACAGCACCAGCGCCACCATGCCGCGCGTCCATTTCGGCAAGGACAATAAAAACGCATTGTGTTTCAAGGCATTGAAAACGGCGACGAGCGCGGTGGTGGCGGCAAAGCTCATCTGGAACCCCGGCCCCAGCAATGTCTCGGGCCGGTGTGCCATGACGATCATCGCGGCAATCGCGACCGAGCGCAGCGTCACCGCGCGCCGATCCAGCAACACCGCCACGAACATCACCGCGACCTGAATAAAGGCGCGTTCGGTGGCGACATTGCCGCCCGACAGGGCCAGGTAGGTTGCGCCCGCCGCCAAGGCCCCGATGGCGGCCAGCTTTCGCGTCGGCACGCGCAGCGCCAGCGCCGGGACAAGCGACAACCCGCCGCGCAGGCACAGGAAAACGAACCCGGTGAGCAGCCCCATATGCAGCCCGGAAATCGCCAGAAGATGTGCTATGTTCGAGCGCCGCAGCGCGGTCAGCACCCCTTGGCCGATGGCCGAGCGGTCACCGGTCAACACGGCTGTGGCAAAGGCCCCGGCTTCACCCGGAATGCGGGCCTGAATGGCCGCGCTCATGGTGTTGCGCAGCCTGTCGAGCGGTCGGTCCCCCGGTTCGGGCGCGGCCAAGAGCAGCGCCGGGCTGCGCGTATAGCCCACGGCCCCGATCTGTTGAAACCAGGCGTGGCGCTGAAAATCAAAGCCGCGCGGCTCGCCGGGGCCTTCGGGCGGGCTTAGCATGCCGGTCATCATCACCCGCGCACCCGGCACCGGATCGAGAAAACCCTGATCGCCATGCAGCGACACCCGCACCCGGCGCGGCACCCGGGCCGGATCCATCCGCGACAGCACCACCTGATCCAATGTGATGCGCAGCTTGTCGCTGCCCGAGCGGTCTACCATCACCACCCGCCCCTCGATCGGGCCGTAATAGCGAAACCCTAGCACCGGGCCCGCCACGTAAGCCGTGCGCGCCGCCGAAAGCCCCAGGCCCGCGATCACCAGCAAAAGTGCGATGGCAACGGGGCCGAACACCTCGCGCCGCCGCCAGCCGAGACCGGCCACCGCAAGCGCCAGGACCGCAAGCCCCGCCAGCATCGGACCCGAGGGCTCAAAGGGCAGCGAGAAATAGAGCACCACGCCGGTGCCCATCGCCACCGGTGACCAGGGCATCAGCACCCCGCGCTGGCCCTGCTGGACCGCGTTTAACAGGCTAAGAAGGCGCACCCTTGCCACCCTTTCCGGCCTTGCCTAAACACCCCTTGACGCAGCATTGCGCCTGCATGGTTTCCAAATCCTTAACGCGCCCGCCCCGGCGCATCCCGAAAGGCCCGCCCATGACCCGCGCCCCCGTGACCCGCTTTGCGCCCTCGCCCACCGGATTTCTGCATATCGGCGGCGCGCGCACGGCGCTTTTCAACTGGCTCTATGCGCGCGGGCGCGGCGGCACCTTTCTGCTGCGCATCGAGGATACCGACCGCGAGCGTTCGACGCCCGAAGCGACGCAGGCGATCCTGAACGGGCTGACCTGGCTTGGCCTCGATTGGGACGGAGAGCCGATCAGCCAGTTTGCCCGCAAGGACCGCCATGCCGAGGTGGCAGAGGACATGTTGGCAGCGGGCACCGCCTATAAATGTTTCTCCACGCAGGCCGAGATTGCGGAATTTCGCGATGCCGCGCGGGCCGAAAAACGATCGACCCTGTTCCTGTCGCCCTGGCGCGACGTGGCCGCCGCCGATCACCCCGATGCGCCTTTCGTGATCCGGCTCAAGGCCCCCCGCGAAGGCAGCACCGTGATCGACGATCAGGTGCAGGGGCAGGTCACGATCCGCAATGGCGAGCTTGATGACATGATCCTGCTGCGATCAGATGGCACGCCGACCTATATGCATGCGGTTGTCGTCGATGATCACGATATGGGCGTTACCCATGTGATCCGGGGCGACGACCATCTGAACAACGCCGCCCGGCAGGCACAGATCTATTCGGCGATGGGCTGGCCGGTGCCGGTCTGGGCGCATATCCCGCTGATCCACGGGCCCGATGGCAAGAAACTCAGCAAACGCCACGGCGCGCTCGGGGTCGAGGAATATGCCGCCATGGGCTATCCGCCCGCCGCGATGCGCAACTATCTGGCGCGGCTCGGCTGGAGCCATGGCGATGATGAGCTTTTCGACGATGCCGAGGCGCGCGCCTGGTTCGATCTGGACGGAATCGGCAAATCACCGGCCCGGCTCGACTTCAAGAAACTGGAACATGTTTCGGGCCACCATATCAGCACGATGGCTGATGCAGATCTGTTGATCGAGATCGACCGTTTCTTGGCCGCTACGCAGCAATCGACCCTTTCGCAGGTGCAGAAAGATGGATTGGCCGCTGCGATGTATTGCCTCAAGGACCGGGCGCGCTCGATTCCGCAACTCCTTGAAAAAGCGCAGTTTGTGTTGACAAATGCTCCCATTGACCGGGACCAGAAGGCGCAGGATGCCCTTACGGATGTATCCCGTGGTATACTGAAAGAATTGACGCCGCAGTTGCAAAATGCTAGCTGGACCCGTGACGCGCTTGAGGCCATTGTCGCCGCTGTGGCGGAGGGCCACGGGTTGAAACTTGGCAAGGTTGCGCCGGCCCTCAGGGCCGCGCTTGCCGGCCGGTCGGTCAGCCCGAGCGTTTTCGATATGATGCTCGTCATCGGCCGCCAGGAGACCCTGGCCCGCCTGACGGATGCGGCGAACGCCTGATCTTTGCGCAAAGGTCGGCGCGAACGCGGGACAAAGGGGATCGGGCAGACCGCTCCACCCCCAAAAACGCGCCCGCCCGGGGACAATCGGGCTGGCTTTTCACGAGATGAGGGAAAAGAGATGGCAGACAGCAAAACCGCAACGCTCAGCTTCGATGGCAAGACCCTGGAATTGCCGATCCACAGCCCAAGCGCTGGCCCTGATGTCATTGATATCACGAAATTATATGCGCAAGGCCACGTGTTCACGCATGATCCCGGCTTTACCTCAACCTCAGCCTGCGAATCGACCATCACCTATATCGACGGCGACAAGGGCGAGCTGTTGCATCGCGGCTATCCGATCGACCAACTGGCCGGCAAATCGCATTATCTCGAGGTCTGCTACCTGCTGCTTTACGGCGAATTGCCGACCGGTGCTGAGCTTGAGGATTTCGAAAGCCGCGTGACCAATCACACGATGGTGCATGAACAGATGCACAATTTCTTCCGTGGCTTCCGCCGCGATGCGCATCCGATGGCCACCATGGTCGGCGTGGTCGGCGCGATGTCGGCCTTTTACCATGACAGCACCGATGTCTCCGACCCCTGGCAGCGCGAAGTTGCCTCGATCCGGATGATCGCCAAGCTGCCGACCATTGCCGCGATGGCCTATAAGTATTCAATCGGACAGCCTTTCGTCTATCCGCGCAACGATTGCGACTATGCCACCAATTTCCTGCGCATGTGCTTTGCCGTCCCGGCCGAGGAATACCAGCCCGATCCGATCCTGAGCCGCGCCATGGACCGGATCTTTACCCTGCATGCAGATCACGAACAGAACGCCTCGACCTCGACCGTGCGTCTGGCGGGATCTTCGGGTGCCAATCCCTTTGCCTGCATTGCAGCGGGCATCGCCTGCCTCTGGGGTCCGGCGCATGGCGGGGCCAATCAGGCCTGCCTGGAAATGTTGCAGGAGATTGGCACACCCGATCGCATCCCCGAATATATCGCCCGCGCCAAGGACAAGGACGATCCGTTCCGCCTGATGGGCTTTGGCCATCGGGTCTACAAAAACTTCGACCCGCGCGCGACGGTGATGAAGCAAAGCGCCGATGAGGTGCTGGATCTGCTCGGCGTCGAGGACAAACCGATCCTTCAGGTCGCCAAGGAACTTGAGGCCGCGGCGCTGGCCGACCCTTACTTCACTGAAAAGAAGCTGTTCCCGAATGTCGATTTCTATTCCGGCATCATTCTGGAAGCGATGGGCTTTCCGACCTCGATGTTCACGCCGATCTTCGCGCTCAGCCGCACGGTGGGCTGGGTTGCGCAATGGAAAGAGATGATCGGCGATCCGGCTGGCAAGATCGGCCGCCCGCGTCAGCTCTATACCGGTGCGACCTTCCGCGATTACGTCGATATCGAAAATCGCTGAAACAGCTCGGACAGGTTTCAGAACGGGCCGCCACTGCAAAGGGCGGCCCGTTCACCGTTTTCACATCCGCGCCAGCGCACGCGCATCCCAACGCGCCGTCCGACCCAATTTCCAGCGTGCCGATTATCCCTAACGCGAGCTCCGTTAACCTTAACGCGCCCGCCCCCCTTCTTCTTTGCGAAAATACTCCCGCCGGAGGCATTGAATCTCTTCTCCACCCCGATACTCTCTGCCGATCCGCCCGTCATTGAAAGGCCCCGCCCGTGCCCCGCAATATCATCATCGACACCGATCCCGGACAGGATGATGCGGTCGCGATCCTCTTGGCACTTGCCAGCCCCGAAGATGTCACCGTCCTGGGCATCACGGCGGTTGCGGGCAATGTGGCGCTGTCGCTGACGGCCAAAAACGCCAGGATGATCTGCGAGGTGGCAGAGCGGCCCGATATCCGCGTTTTCGCAGGCTGCGACCGGCCCCTGGCCCACAGCCTTGTCACGGCCGAACATGTGCATGGCAAATCCGGGCTCGACGGCCCCGACCTGCCCGACCCCGAAATGGCGCTTCAGGACCAACACGGCGTCGATTTCATCATCGACACCCTGCGCGCAGAACCTTCCCGCAGCGTCACGCTCTGCGCGCTCGGGCCCCTGACCAATATCGCCACCGCCCTGCAGCGCGCACCAGATATCACTGACAGGGTTCAAGAGATCGTGCTGATGGGCGGGGCCTATTTCGAGGTTGGCAACATCACGCCAGCGGCAGAGTTCAACATTTATGTCGACCCGGAAGCTGCTGAGATTGTTTTTAAATCCGGCATCAAGCTCACCGTCATGCCGCTCGATGTGACCCACAAGGCCCTGGTCACCGAGCCGCGCAATGATGCATTTGCCGCGCTTGGCACGCATGCCGGGCGCACCGTCGCGGCCTGGACCGAGTTTTTCGAACGCTACGACCGCGAAAAATACGGCTCGCCCGGTGCCCCCCTGCATGATCCGACCGTGATCGCCTACCTGATCCGGCCCGATCTCTTTTCCGGGCGCCACATCAATGTCGAGATCGAGACCGGATCGGCCCTGACCCGTGGCATGACGGTTGCCGATTGGTGGCGCGTCACCGACCGGCCCGCCAACGCCATGTTCATGGGCGATCTGGATGCCGAGGGCTTCTTTGACCTGCTGACCACCCGCATCGCCCGGCTCTGATGCTGGCAAATCCGCCACCCCGCGCCTAGATAGAGGTCAAAGGGGCCGCCCATGCAGATCGCGTTCGACAATTCCTATACCACCCTGCCCGACCGCTTTTACCAAAGCCTCGCGCCGACCCCGGTCACCGCCCCCGCCCTGATCGCCCTGAACCGGCCTTTGGCAATTGAGCTCGGCCTCGACGCCGATGCCCTGGCCAAGAGCGATGGCCTGGCGATGCTGGCCGGAAATGCCCTGCCCGAGGGCGCGGCCTCGATCGCGCAGGTCTATGCCGGGCATCAGTTTGGCGGGTGGGTGCCGCAATTGGGCGATGGCCGCGCGCTTCTGATCGGCGAGGTGATCGATGCCGCCGGAAGACGCCGCGATATCCAGTTGAAAGGTGCCGGGCCCACCCCCTATTCGCGCCGCGGCGATGGCCGCGCGGGGCTTGGCCCGGTGATGCGCGAATATCTGGTCTCCGAGGCGATGGCCGCTCTTGGCATCCCCACCACCCGCGCGCTGGCCGCTGTCACCACCGGTGAGCCTGTCTACCGTGAACGGGCGCTGCCGGGGGCGGTTCTGACCCGGGTGGCGGCCTCGCATATCCGCGTCGGCACGTTTCAGTATTTCGCCGCGCGTGGCGACGGGCCGGGGCTGCAGGCGCTGATGGAACATGTGATCGCGCGCCACTACCCCGATGCCAGCGGCCCGCTGGATCTGCTGCGCGCCGTGGTCGCCGCGCAGGCCGATCTGATCGCGCAATGGATGGGGGTGGGCTTTGTTCATGGCGTGATGAACACCGATAATATGAGCATCGCGGGCGAGACGATTGATTACGGACCTTGCGCCTTTCTCGATGCTTATCACCCCGAGACCGTGTTTTCCTCGATCGACCGCTACGGGCGCTATGCCTATGGCAAACAACCCGAAATCGCGGTGTGGAACCTGGCGCAGCTGGCCACGGCGCTGCTGCCCCTGATGGGCCCCGATCAGGAGCAGGCCATTGCCGCCGCGACCGAGGCGGTGCAGGGCTTTGCCGATCATTTCGCCGATGCCTGGGACCAAGTTTTTGCGGCCAAACTGGGGCTGTCCGCGCCGTCCGAGGCCGGGGCCGCCATGGCCTATGACCTCTTGCGCCGGATGGCGTTGAACCAGGCCGATTTCACCCGCAGCTTTCGCGCGCTTTCCGGGGCCAACCCCGCCGACGCGCGCGCAGAATTTCGCGATCCCGCCGCCTTCGATGCCTGGCTGCCCGGCTGGCAGGCCCAGTTGGCCGGTATCACCGAGCCCGCCCGGATCGCCGCGATGCAGGGTGCAAACCCGGCCTTTATCCCGCGCAATCACCGGATCGAACAGGCCATTCAGGCCGGGCTGAGCGGCGATTTCGCGCCGTTTCAACGCCTGAACAGGGTGCTGGCGACCCCGTTTCAGGATCAGCCCGAGGCCGCCGATCTGATGGCACCGCCAAGCCCGGAAGAAGAAGTGCGCGAGACATTCTGCGGCACCTGAACTGCGCGCGCGGGGCGGCTTTAACGACGGAAGTTTTTGAAAAACCGCCGGTTGAGCTGCACAAATTCGTCAAAGAGCGCCGTCACCGAGCCAAGCGCCAGCCCCCGCAGATAAAGCGCGCCGGTGATACCCGCGATGCCCGCCCCGATCACATCGACGATCAGATCGCCCATGGTGTCCATCAGCCCTGATTTCTGCATGTTCATGCCAAAGGCCTGGTCCATCGAAAACTCGAACACTTCCCAGATGACGCCGATCGTCACTGCGAAGCAGAAGGCCAAGAGCCCCATCGCCCAGGCAGGCGCGGCATAGCGATCCCCCTCGAACAGGATGAATACAAAGAGGAACCCGGTAAAACCAAAGCCAAGCGCCGACAGCCCATGCAGCGCAATATCCCACCACCATAGCCGTTCGTAGAAATCCAGAACCTCGCCCAGAAAAAGCGTGGCGAACAAGAACAGGGCTACCGCCGCGATGATCCAGCGCGGCAGGCTGATATGCAGGCGCGAGGCCAGAAGCGGCGGGGCCAGCGACAGCATCAGCGTCGAGAGCGACACAAACGCCACCGTCCAGCGCATGGTGATCAGTGCGGCAAAGAGCTCGATCACCAGAACCGCCCAGATCGCATAGGTCAGGCCGCTTTGGTTGCGCAGGAAATTCATCGGGCCGCTCCTTGCCGGTCACCTGCCTTAGATGCGCGTTTGGGCTTGCCGCCGCAAGCCCGGTGCGGGCAGATTGTCCTTATGCCTCTGCCATCCCCGCCCGATCCGGGGCACCTGCGCGTGCTCAGCTACAATATCCACAAATGCGTCGGCCTCGACCGGCGGCGCGATCCGCATCGCATCGCGGGCGTGATCCGTGACATCGCGCCCGATATCGCGGTGTTGCAGGAGACCGATAAGCGGCTGGGGTCGCGCCCCGCCGCCCTGCCCGCGCGGATCGTGGCCGAGGAATGCGGCATGGCCCCCGCCCCCGTTGCCACAACGCATGTCAGCCTGGGCTGGCACGGCAATGCGATCCTGTTGGGCCCGGCCTGGCGGATGGTGGCACTTTCCCGGGTGCGCCTGCCGGGGCTTGAGCCGCGCGGGGCCCTGATCGCTGATCTGGACGGGGCGCGCGCCTTGCGCATCGTGGCCACGCATCTGGGGCTCAGGCGGCGTGACCGGCAGCGCCAGATGACCGTGATCATGGCCCATCTTGCCGCTATGGCCGAACGCCCCACGCTTCTGGCGGGCGATCTCAACGAATGGTCGGCGGCGGCCGGGTTTGCGCCGCTTGACCCGTTTTTCACGCTGCACAATCCCGGCCACAGCTTTCCCGCGCGCCGCCCCGTCGCCGCACTTGACCGCATCGCCACCGGCCCGGGCCTCATGCTCATCGCCAGCGGCACCTGCCGGACGGGTGCGGCGGGGCGCGCATCGGATCATCTGCCTATCTGGGGCGACGTCGCACCGGTCGGTTGATCAGGACGATCCCGACCGAAACAAGGGCAAGCGCCAGAAAGGTCGCTGGTCCGACGTATTCGTTCAACAGGCTCCAGCCCAGAAACACGCCCAGAGCCGGGGTGAGAAAGCTGAAGGACGCCACCGATGAGGCCGGGTAGATGCGCAACAGGTTGAACCAGAAGAGAAAACTGAACGAGGCCACAAAAAGCGCCTGATAAAGCAGAAGCCCCCAGTGAAAGACCGTGGGCTCCCGCAGGAGCGGGCCAAAGAGCGGGGCCAGCAAGATGAGCACCGGGGCCGAGATGGCCAATTGCCAGAAAAGCTGCATCTCGGGGATCGCGCGCTGAATGGGCAGAACCCGCGCCGCCAGCGCAATCGCCCCCCAGCTGAGCGCCGCCACAAGGGCAAAGACATCGCCCAAAAGCGAGGCCTGCCCGCCGCCGCCGCCCCGCGACAGGATCGCCACCACGACGCCCGCAAAGGCCAGCGCCAGACCGATCAGCTTGGGCCCGCTCATGCGTTCGCCCGGCAACAGGAAATGGGCCGCCAGCGTCAGCCAGACCGGCATCGAATAGAAAAGGATCGAGGTGCGTGCCACGGTGGTCAGATCGAGCGCCAGGAAAAGGCTGATGAATTCGACCGAAAAGAGCAGGCCAAGCAAGAGGCCCGCAGGCACGGTGCCGGGCTCGACCGAGAACCGTTTGCCGCGCAGGCGCATCCAGATGAGCAGGAACACGAGCGCCAGGGCTGAACGCAGCCCGGCCATGAAAACCGGCCCGACGCCCTGATTGCCCAGTTTGATCACCACCTGGTTGACCGCCAGGATGATGGCGATCCCGATCAGCGATGCCGCGCCGAATGTGTCAATGCTGTCCTTGCGTGGCATTGCCTGTCCCTCGCCTCTTTCCGCCAAAAGGCCCGGGCCGGTCGCGGGTGTCAAGAAGAGGCGCGCTGTGCTAATCGGCGGATGCCGCCCCCTGCGAAAGGCCCAAGTCAGATGTCCGTGTTACAGATTACCTCGCTTCTTATCGTTCTGGCCGGGGCCTTCGGTGCGATCAATTACCTGTTTCTGCGTCTGCCCGCCGCCATCGGCATCCTGATCGTGGCGCTTGTTGCCTCGCTGGTGGTGCTGGGGCTCGATCTGGTGGTGCCGGGCTTTGGCATCGACGATGCGATCCGCGACATGGTGTCGGGCATCGATTTTTCCGGCGCGCTGCTTGAGGGGATGCTGGGGCTTTTGCTCTTTGCCGGGGCGCTGCATGTCAAGATCGAGGATCTGCGCGCCGAATGGCCGGTGGTGGCGCTGATGGCAACCATCGGCGTCGGGCTTTCGACGTTGATCATCGGGGCCGGGTTTTCCTGGCTGACGGGCATGCCTTTGCTGATCGCGCTGGTTTTTGGCGTCATCGTCACGCCCACCGATCCGGTGGCGGTTCTGGGTGTGCTGCGTGAAGCAAACCTGCCCAAATCGTTGGAGACCAAGATCGCGGGCGAGAGCCTTTTTAACGACGGGGTCGGCTATGTGGTGTTCCTGGTTCTGGTCGGGCTGGCCTTTCCCGATCCCGGCGCGCATGGCGGCGGCGGGGCGGCCGGAGCGCTCAGCCTTTTTGCCAAGGAAGCGCTTGGCGGGGCGGCCCTGGGCGGCGTTCTGGGCTGGCTTACCTTCCGGGTGATGCGCCTGATCGATGATCCCTCGCTTGAGGTTCTCTTGACGCTCGGGCTGGCCTTTGGTGGCTATGAGCTGGCCATCGCGCTGGAGATCTCTGCCCCGATCATGGCCGTGGTCGCAGGGCTTCTGATCGGCCATACCGGCCCCAAGGGCGGCATGAGCGAGGAGACCCGCAAATATGTCGATGCGTTCTGGTTCATGATCGACGAGATCCTGAACGCGGTCCTCTTCCTGTTGATCGGGATCGAGGTTTTCGCCGTGGTCTTTTCGGGCGATGTCCTGTTGACCGGGCTTGCCGCCATCGTGCTGGCGCTCGGCGCGCGGCTGGTGGCGGTGGCAGTGCCGGTCCTTGTGCTGCGCCCGTTTCGCAGTTTTTCGGCGGGCGTGGTTCCGATCATGACATGGGGCGGGCTCAAGGGCGGCATCTCGGTCGCGCTGGCGCTGTCGCTGCCTGAAAGCGAATGGAAACCCCTCATTCTGGGCGTGACCTATCTGATCGTGGTGTTTTCCATCATCGTGCAGGGCCTGACGGTGGCGCGGCTGGCGGGCCGGTTGGGCCGCGAGCCCGAGCTTGAGATGTGAGCAGCGCTGACCCCGATATCGCCCGCGCCGTTCTGGCTGCATTGGATGGCGACAAGGCAGCGCTGGCCGAGGCCCGGATGCTGGTAACCGACGGTTATGGCGTGAACGGATTGCATGATGGGACGACCCTGCTGGAGCGTGCCGTGGAGGCCGACAACCTTGAGATCGCGCGTTTTCTGCTGGATGCGGGGGGCAGGTTCAGGATCACGACCCAGACCTTCCAAATCCCGTCATCGGACAGGGTCCAGAGCTATGAAACCTCTGCCGCCTCTGCCTGCCAGAGCGCGGAAATGGCCGCCCTTCTGGGCCGCTACGATCCGCCCTTCGCGCATTTCGATGAGGATTTATTCTGCCATGCCACCGGTGCCGCGCGCATCCCCGACCCAAAGACCACGGCCGAGGATTTCCGCGCCGCGATGGCCCCGCGCTTTGGCACCTCTAACCCCGAACCCTGCGATGCGCCCTTTCTGCTGGATCAAATGCGCACCGGCCGCAGCGGCTATGGGGCCCGGCAGGTTTTCGGCGAGCAATCCGGCGCGCGCGATGCAGGCGATGGCCCGGTCTGGTCCTTTCAGCGCTTTGGGCGCAGCATCACCCGCCTGCCCGATGGCCGCCTTGTCCTGATCGCGGGCGAGCATGAGGATTATTACGACGAAGATTTCTGCATTTATAATGACGTGACGGTTCTGGATGGCCGGCGTGAGGTCACGCATTACCTTTACCCAAAGGAAATCTTTCCACCCACGGATTTCCACAGCGCAACGCTCATCGGCGATGAAATCTGGCTGATCGGCGGCCTTGGCTACAAGGATCAGCGGGTCGAGGGCTGCACCCAGGTGCTGCGCCTGTCGCTCAAAGATTTCAGCATCACGCGCATCGCCACATCGGGCACGCCCCCGGGCTGGATCCATCGCCATGGCGCGGTCCGGGCAGGTGGTGATATTGTGGTTTCGGGCGGCAAGGTTGAACCGGGCTACCGCGATCTTGACGGGTGTTTTGCGCTTGATGTGGCCACGCGCGTCTGGCGGCCCCTGTCCTGAGCGACCCCGCAAGATCGGGGCTTTTCGCGCGGGGGGCAAATCGGCTAGACCCTGAGGCCAGACCACGACGGGGGCACCTATGCCGGAGACCATCGAAACGCGTTGCGAGGCCAAGGGCCTGCGCATGACCGACCAGCGCCGCGTGATCGCGCAGGTTCTGGAAGGGGCCGAGGATCACCCCGATGTCGAGGAGCTTTATGCCCGCGCCTCGACCCGCGACCCCAATATCTCGATCGCCACGGTCTATCGCACCGTCAAGCTCTTTGAAGAGGCGGGCATTCTGGACAAGCTGGAATTCGGCGACGGAAGGGCGCGCTATGAAGATGCCGAACGCGAACACCATGACCACCTGATCGACTTGCAATCGGGCGAGGTGATCGAATTTGTCGATGCCGAGATCGAGGCGCTGCAGGAACGCATCGCGCAGAAACTGGGCTATACGCTGAAGGGTCACAAGCTGGAGCTTTATGGCGTGCCGCTGAAAAACCCCAAGGCAGAGTGATCGCCGCCCCGGCACCACCCCCCAACCCGACAGGCCCGAGATGAGCGATGCGAGGGACAATTTCATCGGCATCTTGTGGATGCTGGCCGCGATGGCGGCCTTTGCGCTTGGCGATGTCGGGATCAAGCTTTTGGCGGGCGCGATGCCGCCGGGGCAGATCATGGGCAGCCTTGGCATCCTGGGCACCGTCATTTTCGGCCTCTGGACACCGGCGCGCGGTCTGGCGCTCTTGCCGCGCGCGATGTGGCACCCGGCCGTTGGCCTGCGCTATCTGGCCGAGATCGTGGCCGGGTTCGGCATGGTTCTGGCCCTGACGCGGGTGCCGCTATCTCTGGTCACCGCCGTATTGCAGGCGGCCCCGCTGGTGGTGGCGATGGGGGCGGCTTTTTTCTTTGGCGAGCGGGTCGGCTGGCGGCGCTGGAGCGCGATTGCCCTGGGGCTGAGCGGCGTGCTGATCATCCTGCGCCCGGGGCTTGCGGGGTTCGACCCGAACGCAATCTGGGCCGTGGTCGGAATGCTGGGGCTGGCGGCGCGCGATCTGGCCACGCGCGCGGCCCCGAAATCCCTGCAAACGCTGCAACTTTCGACCTTTGGGATTTCCGCGCTCATCCCTTGCGGGGCGCTGCTTCTCCTGTTTACCGGCGCGCCGGTCTCCGCCACGATGATGGAGTGGAGCATCCTTCTGGGTGCGATCCTGGCCACGATCGTGGGCTATTACACCATCACCGCCGCGATGCGCGTGGGCGAGATCTCGGCCGTCACGCCGTTTCGCTATTCGCGGCTCATATTCGGCCTGATCCTCGGCATCCTGATTTTCGCCGAACGCCCCGATGCCCTGACCTATATCGGCGCGGGCCTGATCCTGGGCACCGGGCTCTATTCGGCCTGGCGCGAACGCCGCCTCAGCGCGCATTCGTCGCGCCGTTAGCGCTATCATGCAGCGTTTACTTTCGGCCCGCCCCTGTTATAGCTGCGCCAACCTGCCAAACCTGCCGCCAAGGAAACCAGCGCCATGAGCACCATCATCGATATCCACGCCCGCGAAATTCTGGACAGCCGAGGCAACCCCACGGTCGAGGTCGATATCGTGCTGGAGGATGGCACGATGGGCCGCGCGGCGGTGCCCTCGGGCGCATCGACCGGCATCCATGAGGCGGTTGAAAAACGCGATGGCGACAAGACCCGCTATATGGGCAAGGGCGTGCTGGAGGCGGTGGCCGCCGTAAATGGCGAGCTGGCCGAAAATCTGGTGGGGTTTGACGCCACCGAACAGGCCGCCATCGATGCCACGATGTGCGAGCTGGACGGCACCGACAACAAGGGCCGCTTGGGGGCCAATGCCATTTTGGGTGTCTCTCTGGCCGTGGCCAAGGCAGCCGCCGACTATACCGGGCAGCCGCTATACCGCTATGTCGGGGGCACGGGCGCGCGCGTTTTGCCGGTGCCGATGATGAATATCATCAATGGTGGCGAACATGCCGACAACCCGATCGACATTCAGGAGTTTATGATCATGCCGGTCGCGACCGAGAATATCCGCGAGGCTGTGCGCATGGGATCGGAAGTGTTCCATACCCTGAAAAAAGAGCTGTCGGCAGCCGGGCTTTCGACCGGGATCGGCGATGAGGGCGGCTTTGCCCCCAACCTCAACTCTACCCGAGATGCGCTTGATTTTATTCTGAAATCCATCGAGAAGGCCGGGTATAAACCGGGCGATGACATCATGCTGGCACTCGATTGTGCCGCGACCGAATATTTCCGCGACGGCACATATATCATGGCTGGCGAAGGCAAGACGCTGAGCCCGGCCGAAAACGTCGATTACCTAGCCGCGCTTTGCGCCGATTACCCGATCCTGTCGATCGAAGATGGTATGTCCGAGGATGATTGGGAGGGTTGGAAGCTCCTGACCGAACGTCTGGGCGACAAGGTGCAACTGGTGGGCGATGATCTTTTTGTCACCAACCCCGCGCGTCTGGCGATGGGGATCGAACAGGGGGCGGCCAATTCGCTTCTGGTCAAGGTCAACCAGATCGGCACGCTCAGCGAAACCCTGGCCGCGGTCGAGCTGGCCCATCGCAACGCCATGACCTCGGTAATGTCGCACCGCTCGGGCGAGACCGAGGATGCCACCATCGCCGATCTGGCCGTGGCCACCAATTGCGGACAGATCAAGACCGGCAGCCTCGCGCGTTCGGACCGGCTGGCGAAATACAACCAGTTGATCCGCATCGAAGAAATGCTGGGCGAGACCGCTGAATTTGCCGGACGCAGCATCCTGCGCTGAACCGTCGAAAATGGCATCCGGGCCGCAGATAACCCGGCCTGGATGCTCTTTACACCTGCCTCACTTCGCTGTCTTACTGCGGCCCGTGATCCGCCCCCGGCCCGGAGCCTCGTGACAGTTGCGAATGATTTGAGACACCGCCCGACCCAATCACGCGCTCCGTGGGCGCGCAAAGAGCCGTGGGAAACCCTGTCGCTGATGATCGAATCCGATGTGGAGCCGGTCTTTGAGATCGGTGCCCGGTTCACGCTTCTGGCCGTTTTCTCGATCAGCATCTCGATCTGGCTGGATCTGACTCACTCGCTCATTTGGCTGGCGATCTATGCGCTGTCTGAGGCCGCCAATATCGGCTTTCTCGCCACCCGGCGCAGACCGGGCACCGTTCTGGATACACGCATCGCGACGACGCTCAATTTCATCACCACGCTCTGGTTCGCGACGCTGCCGGTCTATCTGTGGTCGCTGCATATCACCGTGATGCAATTCGCGGCGCTGTCGCTGGTTGTGGGCATGGTGCTTTATTCGATCACGCGCTATTCGGGCCTGCGCCGGATCGCGATCTGGGATGGCGTCCTGATTTCCGGGCTAACGCTTTTTTTCGGCTATGACATGGCGCTGCATGCCGGCACCGCCACGATCAGGGCATTGAGCCTGCTGATTTCGGTTCTGATGGTGCTTTATTATCTGGTCAGCCTGCGAGAAAGCGTTGCCATGCGCAGCGCCCTCAAGCAGGCGGAAAAACGCAATATTCAAGCCCAGAAGATGCAGGCCGTTGGTCAGCTAACCGGTGGCATTGCACATGATTTCAATAACTTACTGACCGTCATGATTGGAAATCTTGACCTCTATTCAGAGGTTGAAACGCGCAGCGAGAAAGACCAGCTGGCCGAGGAAGCCCGCCAGGCCGCCCTGCGTGCGGCCACCCTGACATCGCAATTGCTGGCATTTTCGCGCAAGGCGCAGCTCAATCCGAAACCCTTCGATCCCGAACGGTTCCTGCGCAGTTTCGTGAGCCTCACGGGTCGTGTATTGCCAGCCGCCGTGTCGCTGCAGCTGGAGCTTGTTTCGGCCCCGCACCGCATTTCCGCCGATGTGAACCAGCTGGAAAACGCGCTGCTCAATCTGGTGATCAACGCGCGCGATGCGATGGGGGCCAGCGGCACCATCATCCTGCGCCTGGATTGGGTCGAAGCCGGTCAAGAACGCGACTTCCACGGCACCACCCTGCCCGCCGGGCTCTATTGCCGGATCTCGGTCGAGGATACAGGGCCCGGCATTGCGCCCGAACATCAGATGACAGTGCTGGACCCGTTTTTTACCACCAAGCCGGTCGGCAAAGGATCGGGCCTGGGTTTGTCTATGGCCAAGGGATTTGTCGAACAATCAGGCGGCGCGCTGGAGCTGCGCAGCCAGCCGGGCGATGGCACGATAATTGCCTTTTGGCTGCCGGTCTTGGACGGCGATGCCTAGAGCAGTCAGGCGGCACGCATCCTCGTGGCGCGCGTGTGCCGCTCTTAACATGGGCGGCTGACCATACCGCCGCCGACATGGGCCCGCACACCCGTCGTTGTCGGCCCTGACGTGGCCATTTTTCGGATCACGCGCACCGCCAGATAGGCAAAGGCCTGCGCCTCCAGCATATCGCCATCCAGACCCACCGCCTCTACGGGCTGCACCGGGCAGGCAATCCGCGCGGCCAAGGCCGCCATCATCGCCCGGTTATGCCGCCCGCCGCCGGTGACCAGAACCTGGGCGGGCGGGGTCGGGCAATGCTGCAACCCGCGCGCCACGGCCTCGGCGCTGATTGCTGTGAGCGTGGCGGCGGCATCTTCGATGCTCAAGGCCTTCACCAGATCATTCAAGTCCGAAAAATCGTTTCTATCCAGAGATTTCGGAGGCATTCTTGACATAAAAACCCGATCCAGCGCTGCCGTGACAATGGCCGTATCGGCCCGACCTGCGGCAGCCACTTCGCCGCCCTCGTCGCGGGGCGTGCCGCAACGCGCCTGCATCAGATCATCCAAAGGCGCGTTGCCGGGGCCGGTGTCAAAGGCCAAAAGCGCACCCTCCTCCTCGGGGGCCGCGGCGCGCGGATCGACCCAGGTCAGATTGCCGACGCCGCCAAGGTTAAGAAACACCACGGGCGCGCGCGCCTTGATCCAGCGCGCACAGGCGAAATGAAAGAACGGCGCCAGCGGCGCACCCTCGCCGCCCAGTTCCACATCGGCGCCGCGGAAATCCCACACCACCGGCAAGCCCAGAACATCGGCCAGCACCTGCCCGTCGCCCGCCTGATGGGTGCCGCGCCCCTTTGGATCATGGGCCAGCGTCTGGCCGTGGAACCCGACCAGATCGGCCCCTTTGAGCCGTGAGAGAACCGCCGCATGTGCCGTTTCGACCGTTTCGGCGGCCTCCGCCGCCCCGGCCTCCCCCGGCCAGCGCCCAAGTGCCGCCCGCAGCACATCACGCTCGGCCTCGGAATAGCGGCGGTAGCGGGTGCTGCCAAACTCAAGAATGTCATGGCCATCGGTGTACAAAAGCGCAGCATCGACGCCATCGAGCGACGTTCCCGACATCGCGCCGGCCACCCATATCGGCCCTTCCATCGCGCCATCCTTCCCGGTATCACGCCTGAACTGACAGAATGGACGGACAAGTCATGACCTACCACCCCAAATCCGATTTTCTGCGTGTGATGATGGAGCGCGGCTTTCTGGCCGATTGCACCGATTATCAGAGCTTTGACGAGGCGCTGAACAAAGGCGTGGTGCCGGGGTATATCGGGTTTGACGCGACCGCCGCATCGCTGCATGTCGGCAGCCTGATCCAGATCATGACGCTGCGCTGGCTGCAGAAAACCGGTCATAAGCCGATCACCCTGATGGGAGGCGGCACCACCAAGGTGGGCGACCCCAGCTTTCGCGCCGATGAACGCCCCCTGCTGACCCCGGACCAGATTGACGCCAATATCGCGGGCATCAAATCGGTCTTTGCCAATTACGTGAGTTTTGGCGATGGGGCCACCGATGCCTTGATGCTGAACAACGATGAATGGCTGGCGGATCTGAATTACCTCGATTTCCTGCGCGATATCGGGCGCCATTTCAGCGTCAACCGGATGCTGTCCTTTGAATCGGTGAAATCGCGGCTGGATCGGGAGCAATCGCTCAGCTTTCTCGAATTCAACTACATGATCCTGCAAGCCTATGATTTTCTTGAACTTAACCGGCGTTACGGATGTTTGGTGCAGTTTGGCGGGTCGGATCAATGGGGCAATATCGTGAACGGGATCGACCTGACCCGCCGGGTGCTGGACCATGAGATTTTCGGCATGACCACGCCGCTTTTGACCACCTCGGATGGCAAGAAGATGGGCAAGACCGCCGACGGCGCGATCTGGCTGAATGCCGAGATGCGATCATCTTATGAATTCTGGCAGTTCTGGCGCAATACGACCGATGCCGATGTCGGGAGGTTCCTGAAGCTCTATACCGAGCTGGATATTGACGAATGCGACCGGATGGGCGCGCTGGCGGGGGCCGAGATCAACGAGGCCAAGATCGTGCTGGCCAATGAGGTGACCGGGCTCCTGCACGGGGCCGAGGCTGCGCGGGCCGCAGAGGCCACCGCGCGTGAGGTGTTTGAGAAAGGCGGTTTGGGTGATGATCTGCCGACCTTGCGGTTAAGCGCGGCAGAGCTGGCGGGCGGGATTTCGGTTGTGCAACTCATCACAAGGGCGGGGCTCGCGAAATCGGGCAAGGAGGCCAAGCGGCTGATCAGCGAAAATGGCGCGCGGCTGAACGATGCGCCGCTGAGCGATGCCGGGTTGATGATTGCCGCCAGCGATCTGGCGGAGCCGATCAAGTTGAGCGCGGGCAAGAAACGCCATGCGATGGTTATTCTGGAGGGATAATCCCGGGGGGCGTTGCCCCCGCCCGCCCTTCAGGCGGCCTCCCCCAGAGTATTTTTACAAAGAAGAAGGCCGTTAAGGTTAATGCGGCCTTGCTGGGTATGGGAAGGCGTGCCGACGGCGCGCGCAGCGCTGGCGGCGGATCAACGCGCCATGTCGCGCAACCGGGCCGCCCGTTCGGGAGGGATGGCGGCGATCTCAAGCCCGGTAAAGACGTGCAGCGTATTCATCTCGCGATCCACGACGGCATGATCGCTGACCCGGCCGCCCATCATCAGATAGGTCTTGAGCAAGGGCGGCATCACCGCGTTGGCGCGTTTGAGATCCGGTTTGCGCTGCAGCGCCGTGGCATAGGCATAGGTTTCGGCCGCTTTGATGCCGGGATGCCAGGTGGGGGGCGCGAGATGGCGGGCGCGCAGCAGTGCAAAAGCATCGTCATAGGGGCCGGTATCGGTGCCGGGAAAAGAGGAACAGCCAAACAGCATGCCCACCCCGTTGGCATCGACATGCGCGGTGAGCGCCCCCCAGGCCACGCGCAGAATATCGGGATCGGTCCGGGCGGGGTGCAGGCAAAACCTCCCGATCTCGGCCATTGGCCCCGCGAAGAGGGCAAGCGCGGTCAGATCGTAGAATTGGGCGGAATAGCTGTTGGCGATCGCGGCAGCATCGGCAAGGGGCAGCAGCCGAAAACAGCCGGCAAGCGCGCCGGTGGCGGCCTCTTCGATCAGAACATGCTGGCACCGGTCGTCAAAGGCATCGTGATCGACGCCGTCACGCCCGTAGAAAGCCAGCGCGCGCAGGCGCTGCGCGCGCTGCAGATCCTCGGCGGTTTCAGCCGCGCGCGCCCGATACCGGCCTTTGTTGAATGTCAGCATCTGTCGCGATGCTCCCGCCAATGTTACCGTCCCTCTCACGCCCGGGCCCTTGGCAAAATCGCGCCAAGGTCTACATCCCGGGTTCGGGATGGTTCGACAATGGGACCATGCGACATCGGCAACAAGGGGGAATCTGGATGGGAAAAGTGGTCAAATCCGATGCTGATTGGCGTCGAGATCTAAGTGATCTGGCCTATAAGGTGACGCGCAAACATGGCACCGAGCGGGCCCATAGCCATGATCGTTTTGCCAAGGGCCCGGGTGTTTTTCACTGCGTCTGCTGTGGGGCACCGCTGTTTGACCAGGCCACCAAATTCGAGAGCGGCACCGGCTGGCCCAGTTTCTATGCCCCGATCGAAGACGCGCCGGTGGGCGAAAAGGAGGATCGCAGTTTCTTTATGCGCCGCACCGAGGTCCATTGCAGCCGTTGCGCCGCGCATCTGGGCCATGTCTTTCCCGATGGGCCCGCGCCCACGGGGCTGCGTTATTGCATCAATGGGGTGGCGCTGGATTTCAAACCCGACCCCGAGTGATCACGACCCGTTCAGAGCGTCGCCAATACTGATGCGCCCGAAATTGCCGAGCAGCTGGCGCAGGAAGGTAACCTCCTGGATGTTCGATGCCGTCACGCGGCGCGACAGTCGAACCACTTGGCCATCCTCGAGCCCCAGTTCGCGGATGTTTTCCACCACGCCGCGATCGTTAAAGGAAATCGCCACGATCTCGCGTTCGATCACTTGCGGCGCGGTATAGGTATAGAATCGCTGCCGCGAGGCGACATAGAACCAGGTGCTCTCCCCAACCACGCCAGATGCGGTCGGGCGCCCGATGCTGGCCTCGACACTGGCGCGGGTATCGACGCCAGGCAGGATTGTCTCAAGCTCTTCCGGCGGTGGGATATAGCCATGATTGACATAGGTTGCGCTACAGGCCGACAGGCCAAGCGCCAACAAAGCCGCCAGAGCCCATTTTATGCCTTTGGGATGCGTTGTCATCTGCCCGGCCCTCTTTCGTGCCATCAACTCTGGATGCCCCAAACATCTTGCGGGCTCTTGCAAGGCCCGGCAAAGCTTTCTATCGGCTTACCCGACCAGAACCGCTAGGGCAAGTTCCCCCTGACGGTTTTGCCGCGTATGCCGAAAAGGAAGGCCCTGATAATGCCCGATCTGCCCAGCACCCCACTGCGTGTCAGCGAATTGACGCCGAACCGGCCCAATGAGTTCGATCTGCGCCCCGAGGCAGAGGCCCGCGCCGCAATCGCCCAGGCGCTGGACATCTCTGGCCTGCGCAAGCTGCGGTTTCAGGGCGCGATACGCGCCGCTGCGGGCCAGGACTGGCAGCTGGAGGCGACTTTGGGGGCGACTGTTATTCAACCATGCGTGGTGACGCTGGCACCTGTGACCACGCGGCTCGATCTGGAAATCCGGCGCCGCTATATGCTGGCCCCGCCCGAAGCTGAGATGGGCGATGATGGCGAGGCGCTGATACCCGAGGATGACACGACCGAGGCGCTTGGCCCCATGATCGACCCGGCCGCCGTGATGATCGAGGCGCTGGCGCTGAACCTGCCGCTTTATCCGCGCGCCGCGGGGGCCGATCTGGGAGATGCCGTTTTTGCCGAGCCGGGCGTCATACCGATGCGCGATGAGGATGCCCGCCCCTTTGCCGGCCTGGCCGGGTTGCGCGATGCGCTGGACGACACAGATCCCGATGATACGCCCGATGGCGCGTCCTGAGGCGGGCCGCGATTAGGGCTTGCATGGGCGCAAAATCCCAGTATGTTCCCGGCCTCATCCGCCGCGTAGGAATGCCGCGCCTCATGGCGCGCCCGGCCAAGCGCCCGAAAAAGGGTTGCCGAGCCGGTTTTCAGACGTTAGGCGGTGCCGAGATATGAACGATACATGACACTACCGGGGCCATGAGCGACCAAGGTCCGCCCCCTACAAACCCGAGGTTGAGACATGGCTGTCCCACAGAATAAGATTTCGCCGTCCCGCCGTGGCATGCGCCGGTCGCATGACGCACTGGTTGCGGCCAACCCCAATGAATGCCCCAGCTGCGGTGAGCTGAAGCGCCCGCATCATGTCTGCCCCTCCTGCGGCACCTATGCCGAGCGTGAAGTGATCGCACAGGCCGAGGTCGATCTGGACGACGACGCGGCTTAAGCCGACGTTGTCCGCAAGGCAGGTCTCTGATGGCAGAAACAGCACAAGCGACCGGCGCCACGGCGTCCGAGACGGTGCTGTCAATCGATGCCATGGGCGGCGATCTGGGGCCATCGGTTGTTGTCGATGGCATGGCAAAGGCCGCCGGTAAAATCGGTGGCCTTCGTTTCATTGTGCATGGCAACAAGCGCGAGCTTGAGGCGCTGATCGGGCGCAAACCGGTTTTGGCGGGGCGCTGTGATCTGCGCCATGCCGATGCGGTTGTCTCGATGGATGACAAGCCAAGCCAGGTGGTTCGCTCTGGCAAGGGCACGTCGATGTGGTCGGCCATCGAATCGGTGCGCGACGGCGAAGCGACGGCCGCCATTTCCTGCGGCAATACCGGCGCGCTGATGGCCATCAGCATGGTGCGCCTGCGCAAGATCGAGGGCGTCAGCCGCCCCGCCATTGCCTGTCTCTGGCCATCGCGCAATCCCGGCGGCTTCAATGTGATGCTGGATGTCGGGGCCGATATCCGCGCCGATGAGAATGATCTTTTGCAATATGCCCTGATGGGGGCGAGCTATGCCCGCAACGGGTTTGGCCTGTCGCGCCCGCGCGTGGGCCTGCTGAATGTCGGAACCGAAGAATTCAAAGGCCGGGCCGAATTGAAACTGGGCAGTCAGGCGATCGCGAAATCCGCCCCTGCGGCGCAGTTTGAATATGTCGGTTTCGTCGAGGGCGGCGATATTCCCTCGGACCGGGTCGATGTGATCGTGACCGACGGCTTTACCGGCAATATCGCCCTGAAAACCGGCGAAGGCACCGCGGGCCTGATCCGCGAGTTTCTGGGCCAGGCCTTTCGCTATTCCATCCTCTCGAAAATCGCGGCGGTTCTGTCGATGGGCTCGATGCGGCGGTTGTCCAAGCGGATCGATCCGCGCCGGGTCAATGGCGGCGTGTTTCTGGGGCTGAACGGGACTGTGGTCAAATCGCACGGGGCCTCTGATGCCACCGGCGTTTCGGCTGCCATCAACCTGGCGGCGCAATTGTCCGAGGCCGGGTTCAATGACAGGTTGGCCGCGCGTATCGCGGCCTCTGAACGGGCGCTGGCCCTTGCAAACGGAGAGGCCGAGACATGAGCGCAGGCGACAACACACGCCGTGCGGTGGCGGTTGGCATCGGCCATTACCTGCCCGAGCGCATGGTCGAAAACGCCGAGTTCGAGGCCACGATCGACACCAGCGACGAGTGGATTCGCAGCCGCAGCGGCATCGAACGGCGTCATTTCGCCGCCGAGGGCGAGACCACCTCGGATCTGGGCGTCAAGGCCGCCAGCGCCGCCCTGCAAAACGCCGGGCTGACGGCGGCCGATATCGATGCCGTGATCGTGGCCACCTCGACCGCCGATCTGACCTTTCCTTCGGTCGCCACCATGGTTCAGAACGGGCTTGGCATGACATCGGGCTTTGCCTTTGATGTGCAGGCGGTCTGTGCGGGCTTTATCTATGCGCTGTCGACGGCCAATGCGTTTATCCTGTCGGGACAGGCAAACCGCGTCCTGGTGATCGGGGCCGAAACCTTTTCGCGGATCATGGATTGGCAGGACCGGAGCACCTCGGTGCTGTTTGGCGACGGGGCCGGCGCGCTGGTGCTCGAAGCGCAGGACAGCACCGGCACAGGCACCGATCGTGGCATTCTGGCGGTCGATCTGCATTCGGACGGGCGCTTCAAGGATCTGCTCTATGTCGATGGTGGCGTCTCCAAGACCCAAAGCACCGGCGTCTTGCGCATGGAAGGGCGCGAGGTGTTCCGCCACGCGGTCGAAAAGCTGGCTCAGACCGCCGATACCGCGCTGACCCGGGCCGGGTTGGCAGCCGATGATGTCGACTGGATCGTGCCGCATCAGGCCAATCTGCGCATCATCACGCGCACTGCGCAAAAGATGGGCGTCGGCATGGATCGGGTCATCGTGACGGTCCAGGATCACGGCAATACCTCGGCCGCCTCGATCCCGCTGGCGCTGTCGGTCGGCGTCGCAGAGGGCAAGATCAAACGCGGCGATCTGCTGGTGGCAGAGGCTATCGGCGGCGGTCTGGCCTGGGGCTCGGCGGTCCTGCGCTGGTAACTGGCGTCCAGGGGCGGCGAAACTCCGCCGTGCAAGCCCTTGATATTGACTTGGGAAACCACAGGGCGCAGGATGGCCGCATCATGTGGGGGATCTTGTGATATGGCCGGAAAAACACTGACACGTATGGACCTGAGCGAAGCGGTCTTCCGCGAAGTGGGCCTGTCGCGCAATGAAAGCGCGCAATTGGTCGAACGGGTGCTGGCGCTGATGTCCGACAGCCTGGTGGGTGACGAACAGGTCAAAATCTCATCCTTTGGCACGTTTTCGGTGCGCTCCAAAACCGCGCGGGTGGGCCGCAATCCCAAAACCGGCGAAGAGGCCCCGATACCACCGCGCCGGGTGCTGACCTTTCGCCCGTCACACCTGATGAAAGACCGCGTAGCCACGGGCAACCGGAGGTAAGCGGCTCAATGGCGTCAAAATCACCCCAGGCGTTTCGCACCATTCGTGAGGTTGCCGATTGGTTGGGGATCGAGGCGCATGTTCTGCGATTCTGGGAAAGCAAATTCAGTCAGATCAAGCCGGTGAAACGCGCTGGTGGGCGGCGCTATTACCGCCCTGCAGATATGCAGCTGGTGGGCGGCATCAAAGTGCTGCTGCACGATCAGGGGCTGACGATTCGCGGTGTCCAGAAACTGATCCGTGAGGACGGCACAGGCCATGTGGCAGCCTTGTCGCCACCGCTGGAAGATGGCCTGCAATCAGGCGAGGTGATCGAGGCCGAGGCAACGATCCCCGAACCGGCCCAACCGTCCGAGCCCGAGCCCGCAGCCGGGTTTTTCGATTTCGACGCCGTGGCGCAGGATGACCCCCCGATCGCCGCAGCGGACCTGCCCCCCCAAAACGATGCAGCGGCACTTCGCCCGCCCGCCGATAGCGTCGCGGCTGATGCGCCAGCGCTCGAGGCCGCGCTCTCTGCAACGCCCGCCCCCGAAACCGGGGCCGATGTCGAACCTTTGTCGGCGCTCTACGCATTGATCGCCCGCGCAGGCACGCTCAGCGCGACGCAGATCGCGGAGCTGACCCCGCATGTGGCGCGCCTGCAGGGCCTGTCGGACCGGCTGACCGCCAAATCCCGCGCCTCCTAGGCAAATCTCGGACGTTGCGCAGATATCGCCCCCTTTCGCGCTTGCACCAGCCTGCAAAATCGCTAGAACGCATGGCAGTCGGGCTATGGCGCAGCCTGGTAGCGCGTCCGTCTGGGGGACGGAAGGTCGCAGGTTCGAGTCCTGCTAGCCCGACCAACCTGAAAACCGCTCATGCCCTGATGGGTGCGGGCGGTTTTCGCGTATGTGGAGCCCTGTTATGACCCCAGACCTGCCCCAACCCGGTGTCCTGCCCGATCACGCGATCGAGGCGATGGCCTCTGCCGGCCAGATCCGCCCCGAACGCCCCTTTGCAGAAACCCAGGTGCAACCGGCCAGCCTGGATCTGCGGCTGGGGTCCGTGGCCTACAGGGTGCGTGCCTCGTTCCTCACAGGGGCCGGGCACACCGTGGCCGAACGGTTGACCGAATTTACCATGCACAAGATCGATCTCAGCGATGGGGCGGTGCTGGAAAAGGGGTGCGTCTATCTGGTGCCGCTGATGGAGGCGCTGGCACTGCCTGATACGATCAGCGCCGTCGCCAATGCCAAAAGCTCGACCGGCAGGCTAGATCTTCTGACCCGCACCATCACCGATTACGGCACCGAGTTTGACCGCATCCCCGCAGGCTATGAGGGCGGGCTTTACGCCGAGATCTGCCCGCGCAGTTTTTCCGTTCTCGTGCGCCCCGGCATGCGGCTCAACCAGATCCGGTTTCGCGCCGGGCAGGTGGTGCTGAGCGATGCCGATCTGCAGGCGCGCCACGGCGAGAGCCCGCTTGTCTCGGGCACGCCCGTGATCAGTGACGGGTTGGGTTTTTCCGTCGATCTCAGGCCCGGGGCGGGCGGGCTGGTGGGCTATCGCGCCAAGCCGCATACCGGCGTCATCGATCTGGACAGGATCGGGCAATACGCGCCCGGCGATTTCTGGGAACGGTTGGAAACCCGCGATGGCCATATCATCCTGGACCCCGGTGCGTTTTATATTCTCGTCAGCCAGGAGGCGGTGACCATCCCGCCCGATTGCGCCGCCGAGATGGCCCCCTATCTGGCAATGGTGGGCGAGTTTCGGGTCCATTACGCAGGGTTTTTCGACCCCGGCTTTGGTCATGGCGTTCCCGCGCGCGGCGTGCTGGAGGTGCGCTGCCACGAGGCCCCGTTCGTTCTGGAACACGGTCAGGTTGTGGGCCGCCTGGTCTATGAACGCATGGCCGCCCTGCCCCGCACGCTTTATGGGGCCGATCTTGCGTCGAACTATCAGGGCCAGGGGCTGAAACTGTCCAAGCATTTTCGGGCGTAGCGCGAAACCGGCGCGGAAATTTCTTCCAGAAGAAATTTCGTGGCACCAAGCGCTCAGCGCAAGAGCGACGAATAAAACATCAGCCCATAGGTGCACATCGTTTCCGAAAGGCCGTTCCAAAGCGCCGAAAATGCGATCGGGTCCAGCCGTTCGGCGCGCGCGATCTCAGCCAGGTTGGCGCGTCCGTTGATGTGGCGCACCAGGCCCGCTGCTGCGGCTGACACCGGAATTTCCTGCCGCTCTCCGGCCACGGTGATCGGCAACACCCCCTTCTTTGCAATCGCTTGGGCCAGATCTGCGGGCTTGACGCCTTTGAGATGCGGCACTGATTGCGGCGTCGGCTTGGCAAGCCGCCCCTGGGCCGCCACCGCCGGGGCACCATAGGCGACATGCAGCTTGATCGTGCCGTTGAGCTTCTCGGCCAATTCCATGCGCGCAACAGGATCAAGCCCCACCAGGGCCCGCGGATCCGACAATAGCGGTGCCGGATCATAAAGATGGGCCTGCGGCAGCCCCGTGATCTTGAGCCCCGCCTGGGTAAAGCTCGTGCAGAGCGCGCGGATACTAAAGGCGCGGTCCTGCGAATGCAGCAAGAGATCGTAGAATCCCGCATCGCTCTGGTCGTGATCGCCCAAATGCGGGTTGCATTTGAACGGGTGGCCTTTGGGCAGGCGGGCGTAAATCTCTTTGGCACCGCGCAGGCGCTCCTGCGGGCTGCCCTGCAGCAATGTCGCGAACGCCTCCTGCAGCGGATAGACACCCGACCGGCCATAGGGCGCGTAGACCATCACACCCATGCCGCCTTCGGGTTTCAGGGCACCCGCCAGCGCATCAAAGCCCGCCTGCGGATCAGGCAAGTGATGCAGCACGCCGCAACAATCAATATAGTCGAACGGCCCGTGACGCCCTGCATCCAGGAGCGACCCGGTGATAAAAGTGATGCCCTTCAGCCCGCGCGCGGCCGCGCGCGCCTCTGCGATGCGTCGGGCGGTTTTTGAGAGATCGATATAGGTGATCTCATAGGGTCTCTTGGCGGTTGTCAGGATCTGCGCCATCTGGATCAACGCATCGCCGGTGCCACCGCCCGCCACCAATGCGCGAAACGGCTGGCTCCAGTCGCGCCGCCCGGCAAAGACGAAATGGTCGATCTCAAGCGGGTGCGAGGGTGATCCTGTGATCAGGCGGCGGGCCTCGTCGGCGGGGTCGCGTTCGGGGTATGGGTAGGCGTCATACTGGTCTTCGATCAGGCTCATGGCTCTGCCCCTACCGTGTCGACCGGATGGGCCGCAAGCCCCGCACGCTGATCTGATGTGAGGTTTTCCCAGGCCACCACCCAGGTATGGATCGAAAACACCACGGCGCGGGTTTCGGGCAGGCGCAGCAGGCTTTGGCGTTCCGACCGTAGAAAGGGCGGCTGCCCTTGGGGCCGGGCGCGGCGATCTGCGTGGCGGCGCGGTTGATAAAGGGTCGGGTCATCATAAAGCAGCGCATTGGCCCGCCAAAGCGGGCGATCGGGGTGCAGCGCGTCAAAGAGGCGCTGCACACGCGCGGCCATGTCACCGGCATATCCGGGCACCGGATCGTGGATCGTGGTCAGGGGGCGGCCCAGTTTCTCGGCCAGGGTCCAGCTGGCGGGAAAGCACAGAACCGCGCCGGTCAGGACATGTTCATCGCGCCCCTGGGGCTGTTCCAGCAGGCACAGATCCTCTTGCACCAGCCGGGCGGCCACCCCCAACGGGTGGTCGCTGTCGAACGCCACTTCGATGCCATCGGGCCGGATCACGCCGCTGCGGTTGATCTGATACCCCGGCCCCAGATGCGAAAGCACGACGTTCAGCAATTCCTGCGCAGGGGTGATCTCGCTGGCCCCGAACACGTCTGCGCGCCGTTCTGCCAAAAGCCGGTCGCGCAGCGCCATCTGGGCGGCAAAGGCTTCGTCCCTGACCAACCAATCAGACATATCCAGCGGCTGAATACCCGGGAGCCGCCGTGCGGCAGGCACCATCCAGGGCGCGAAGGGCAGACTTTGCTGACAGATTTGTTCCAAATTCGACCTCTTTCATGGCGCAAATCTGCGCGCGGGTGCGATTCCCCCGGGCCAGTGTGGGCCCGAGTATCGGGAGGGTCCAGAATGAATGAAGCTTATCGCCCGCAGGTGCGCAAGATCGACCCGTCCAAGGGGCAGCATCTGCCTGACGGCACGTTGAACGATAATGACCGCGTCGAAATCGGCCCGACGCCGCTGGCCTATGCCGAATGGGAGGCCGCGGGGCTCGCCCTGCCCAACCTGCCCCAGATGCGCACCTACCGGTTGAACCGACTGGTCGAGAAACTGGCCGAACGCGGCTATGGCGGGCTTTTGATGTTTGACCCGCTCAACATCCGTTACGCCACCGATTCGACCAATATGCAGCTGTGGAACACGCATAATCCGTTCCGGGCCTGCCTGGTCTGCGCCGATGGCTACATGGTGCTGTGGGACTACAAGAATTCGCCCTTCCTGGCCGATCACAACCCCTTGGTGCGCGAGGTGCGCTCTGGGTTCGATCTGTTCTATTTTGACCGGGGCGACAAGGTGGGCGCGGCCGCCCGTCGCGTGACCGGAGAGGTCGAGGCGCTGATCCGCGAACATGCCGGCGACAACAAGCGCCTGGCCGTCGACAAGATCATGCTGCACGGGCTACGCGCGCTTGAGGCGCGCGGGTTCGAGGTCATGGATGGCGAGGAGGTCACCGAAAAGGCCCGCGTTATCAAGGGCCCCGACGAGATCCTGGCAATGCGCTGCGCCATGCAGGGCTGCGAGGCGGCAATGGCCGAAATGGAGGCCGCGACCGAACCGGGGATGACCGAGGATGCGATCTGGGCGGAGTTGCACAAGGCCAATATCGCGCGCGGCGGCGAATGGATCGAAACCCGGCTGCTGACCAGCGGCCCGCGCACCAACCCCTGGTTTCAGGAATGCGGCCCGCGGGTTCTGCAGAACAACGAGATTCTGGCCTTTGATACGGATCTGATCGGCTGTTACGGCATTTGCGCCGATATATCCCGAACCTGGTGGATCGGCGACGATGCCCCCCGCCCCGATATGATTGACGCGATGCGCCATGGCTACGATCACATCATGACCAATATGGAGATGCTGAAACCGGGCGTCCGGTTCGAGGATCTGACGGCCAACACCCACGTTCTGGCCCCGCAATATCAAAAACAGAAATATGGCTGCCTGATGCACGGTGTCGGGCTTTGCGATGAATGGCCTCTGATTGCTTATCCGGACGAGGCGGTGGAGGGCGCGTTCGATTACGTGCTGGAGCCGGGCATGACGCTCTGTGTCGAGGCGCTGATATCGCCCGAGGGCGGCGATTTCTCGATCAAGCTGGAGGATCAGGTGCTGATCACCGAGGACGGGTTCGAGAACCTGACCCAATATCCGTTCGACGAGCGGCTGATGGGCGGCTGACCGGCCCCCGGGCGCGCGCGGTGCCCGGCCGACATGATGGCACCAACCTGCATGGTTCCCAATCCTCATACCCGGCTATGAACCCCGCAAGCGGCGCACGAACAATACGGCGTGCCCGAACACGACGCTACACGCCCGCGTGATGTGGGTTGCGGTGGCGCGCGCTGAGCCACATTCTGCAATGCAACGACACCTCGCCAAGGACCCGCGCCCATGCCCACCGAACGTTTCACCTTTCCCGGCCATGATGGCGGGGATCTGGCCGCGCGGCTCGACCTGCCCAACGGTCCGCATCTGGCCACGGCTCTGTTGGCGCATTGCTTTACCTGCGGCAAGGATATCGCCGCCGCCCGCCGCATTGCCGCGCGTCTGGCGGGCATGGGCATCGCGGTGCTGCGGTTCGATTTCACCGGGCTTGGCCATTCCGATGGCGAATTTGAAAACACCTCCTTTTCCACCAATGTCGCCGATCTGACCGCTGCCGCCGAAGCGCTTGGCGGGCGTGGCATGGCCCCGGCGCTTCTGATCGGGCATTCGCTTGGCGGGGCGGCGGTGCTGCGCGCGGCGGGGGCCATCGACAGCGTCAAGGCCGTGATCACCATTGGCGCGCCCTTTGATCCCGGCCATGTGACGCATAATTTTGGCGACGCGCTAGACCAAATCGAGGCCGACGGCGCCGGCGAAGTTCTGCTGGCGGGCCGCCCCATTCGCATCGGCAGGGGCTTTGTCGAGGATGTCCGCGCCGAAAATCTCGCCCCGGCAATTGCCGGCCTTCACAAGGCGTTACTGGTGCTGCACGCGCCGCGCGACGCCGTTGTCGGCATCGAAAACGCCACCCAGATCTTTATCGCCGCCAAACATCCCAAGAGCTTTGTCACGCTCGATGACGCCGATCATCTGCTGACCCGCAATGAGGATGCCGAATACGCCGCCGAGGTGATCGCCGCCTGGGCCACCAAATACGTGCCCCTGCGCCCGCCTGCGCCCCCCATCGGTGCCCCCGAAGGTGTGACCCGCGTGATCGAGGCCGATGCGGCGGGGTTCCGGCAGGACGTGCAAGCGGGTCCGTTCCATCACGCGGTCGCGGATGAGCCACTCTCTTATGGCGGCACCAATCAGGGATTTACGCCCTATCAGTTTGTCGCCGCCGGGCTCGGGGCCTGCACCTCGATGACGATCCGGATGTATGCGCGGCGCAAGGGGTGGCCTTTGACCGGCATTTCCGTCGACATCCTGCATGACAAGGTGCACGCCCAGGATGCCGGTGCCCATAGCTCCAAGATCGATCAGTTCATCCGCCGCATCACGCTGGAGGGGGATCTGGACGATGATCAACGCGCCCGGCTGCTGGAGATCGCCAATAAATGCCCGGTCCACCGAACGCTGGAAAGCGGAGCGCATGTCGAGACCGAGCTGGTCGACGCCGTTTGAGGCCCGACCCTAGAGCGGCAGCATGGTGGTCGATTTGATCTGTTCCATGCTGAGCAGCGCCGTGACATTATAGATCCGCACCTCTGAAATCAGCGCCTGATAAAACACGTCATAGGCGCGCGCATTGGCCACCCGCACCTTGAGAATATAGTCGATGTCGCCCGCCAGCCGGTGCGCCTCCATCACTTCGGGGCGGGCCTTGAGCGTGGCGAGGAATTTCTGCTGCCAATCGGCCTCATGCTCGGAGGTGCGGATGAGGACAAAGAAACAGGCCTCCAGCCCAAGCGCGTCGGCATCCAGCACGACGGTCTGCTGGCCAATGATGCCGGCGGCGCGCATTTTGCGGATCCGCGACCACACCGGCGTCTTGGACGAGCCCACTTTCCTGGCAATATCATCCAGCGATTGGCTGGCATCCTCTTGCAGCGTCTGAAGGATCTTCCGATCCAGCGCGTCGATCTGGACAGACATTTGGCAATTCCCCTTTGAACGGAACATGGGCAGGTCATTTCGACCATACATAAAACATACGTCCTTATCCGCAAGCCCATCTGGCCAAAAACCGGGAAAATATCCTATATCTAGGGTCAGAAACGGGACTGCGCGATATGAAACATTTTCCGATCTTCCTTGCGATGGAAAACCAGCGGCTGGTGCTTGCGGGCGGCGGCGCTGCCGCGCTGGCCAAATTGCGCCTGCTGCTCAAGACCGCAGCACAAGTATCGGTCTATTCCACGGGCCCCGCGCCCGAGATTGTCGCCTGGGATGCGGCGGGCAAACTGACGCTCATCCGCCGCGCGCTGGAACCTGGCGATGCGGCCGGTGCCGCGCTGGTCTATGCCGCCTCTGAGGATCCGACTGAGGATGCCCGCGCAGGTGCCATCGCACGGGCCGAAGGCGCGCTGGTCAATATCGTCGATAACCTGTCCGACAGCCAGTTCATCACCCCCGCCATTGTCGATCGCGATCCGGTGACCGTGGCCATCGGCACCGAAGGCGCGGCCCCGGTGCTGGCGCGCGCCATCAAGCGTGATCTTGAGGATCGCCTGCCACCAACGCTTGGCGCGCTCGCCCGCATTGGCAAGGGCTTTCGCCAGATGGCCGAGGCGCTGCCCTTTGGCCGCAAGCGGCGTGATTTCTGGGCCGAGTATTATTTCAAGACCGGCCCCCGCGCGCTGGCCGAGGATGGCCCGTCCGGGGCGGAAGAGGCCCTGAGCACCCTGCTTGACACACATCTCGCCACCGCCCCGCCCGCCGGTCACGTCGCGCTGGTTGGTGCCGGCCCCGGCGATCCCGAGCTTTTGACCCTGAAGGCGCGGCGTGCCCTGGATGAGGCCGATGTCATCATCCATGACCGGCTGATCGCGCCCGAGATTCTGGAACTGGCCCGGCGCGAGGCGGTAATGCTCGATGTCGGCAAGCAGGGCTTTGGCCCCTCCACCGACCAAACCACAATCGCCGCCTTGATGATCTCACACGCCAAATCCGGCGCTCAGGTTGTGCGGCTGAAATCGGGTGATCCCGTCATCTATGGGCGGCTGGACGAAGAATTAACCGCATTGGACGCGGCGGGCGTCGATTGGTCCATCATCCCGGGCATCACCGCCGCCTCCTCTGCTGCGGCCAGCATTGGCCAGAGCCTGACGCGGCGCGGCCGCAATTCTGCGCTGCGCGTTCTGACCGGCCATGACACCGCAGGCTTTGCCGAGCAGGATTGGGCGGCGCTGGCCCGGCCCGGCACTGCGGCGGCGATCTATATGGCCAAACGCGGCGCGCGGTTCCTGCAAGGGCGCCTATTGATGCACGGGGCAAGCCCGCAAACCCCTGTCACCATTGTCGAAAACGCGTCACGCCCAGATCAGGCGGTGCTGCAAAGCTGCCTTGCCACGCTGGCCGCTGATCTTGACCGCGCCGACATGTCCGGCCCCGCCATCCTGCTTTACGGCCTCGCCCCGCGCGCTGGCCTCTCCCAAATCGCTCAACTCCCCGAGGTGCTCCATGGCCCGTGAATTTTCCCCCAAAGTCGTCACCGCAAACGATCTGCTTGAGGGCGATGTCGTCTATCAGACCGCCGATGACCGCTGGTCGCGCCGTCTGAACGAGGCCGAATTGCTGGAGGATGAGGCCCATGCCACCATCCGCCTGCTTGATGCCGAACGCCAGCCCGGTGCCATTGTCGGGGCCTATCTGGCTGATGCGCGCGCCACCGAAAAGGGCCCCGCCCCCACCCATTTCCGCGAGGCGTTTCGCATGCGCGGCCCCTCGAACTATGCCCATGGCAAACAGGCAGAGGCGTAAGGTCCATGTATCGCTATACCGAATTCGATCACGCCTTTCTGGCCGAGCGCAACGCCCAGTTTCGCGCCCAGGTGGAACGCCGCATCGATGGCAGCCTGACCGAGGATGAGTTCAAGCCCCTGCGTCTGATGAACGGGCTCTACCTGCAATTGCACGCCTATATGCTGCGCGTGGCGATCCCCTATGGCACGCTCAATTCGGCGCAGATGCAGCAGTTGGCGTTTCTGGCCGAGACCTGGGACAAGGGATACGGCCATTTCACCACGCGCCAGAACATCCAGTATAACTGGCCGAAACTGCGCGACGTGCCCGATATGCTGGATGCGCTGGCCGAGGTGGGCCTGCACGCCATCCAGACCAGCGGCAACACCATCCGCAACGTCACCGCCGATCATTTCGCCGGGGCCGCCGCCGATGAGCTGGCCGACCCCCGGCCCGTGGCGGAATTGCTGCGGCAATGGTCCACCGATCACCCCGAATTTCAGTTCATGCCGCGCAAGTTCAAGATCGCCATCACCGGTGCCCCCAATGACCGCGCCGTGACGGCGGCCCATGATATCGGGCTGCGCATCGTCGAGCGTGAGGGCCGGATCGGGTATCAGGTCTGGGTTGGCGGCGGGCTTGGCCGCACGCCGATGATCGGCAAGGTGTTGGCCGATTTCGTGACGCTGGAGGATCTGATCCCCTATCTTGAGGCCACCGTCGCGGTCTGGAATATGATCGGCCGGCGCGACAATAAGTTCAAGGCCCGCATCAAGATCCTGGTGCATGAGTTCGGGCTGGACAATCTGCGCGCCGAGGTCGAGACCGAATTTGCCCTGCGCAAATCAATCTATGACAGCGCCCGGGCCCGCGATCTGCTGGAAGAAATCACCGCAAGCTTTGCGCCCCCCGCCTTTGAAACCGCCCCGGTCGCGGGCTTCGATGCCGCCTATGGTGCCGATCCGCTGTTCCGGTCCTGGGCCGATACCAACCTGACGAAACATCGCGCCGATGGCTATGCGATTGTCAGCATTTCCCTGAAGAAACAAGGCGCTACCCCGGGCGATGCCAGCGCCGATCAGATGCGCGTGATGGCTGGTATCGCGGCCGAGTTCGGCCATGACGAGCTGCGCATCAGCCATGAGCAGAACGTCATCCTGCCGCATGTCCACAAACGCCACCTGCCCGAGATCCACGCCCGGCTGCGCGCCGCCGATCTGGCCACCGCCAATATCGGCCTCATCTCCGATATCATAGCCTGCCCCGGCATGGATTACTGTGCGCTGGCCACGGCCCGGTCGATCCCTGTCGCACAGGAGATCGCGACCCGGTTCGAGACTCTGAAGCTTGAGCATGATATCGGCCCGATGAAGATCAAGATATCGGGCTGCATCAATGCCTGCGGGCATCACCATGTCGGCCATATCGGCATTCTGGGCCTGGATCGCGCGGGCGTGGAAAACTACCAGATCACGCTTGGCGGCGACGGCACCGAGGATGCGGTGATTGGCACCCGCACCGGCCCGGGGTTTTCCTACGACCAGATCGTGCCCGCGATCGAGCGTATCGTGATGACCTATCTGGATCTGCGCGCCGATGCCGGCGAGGCCTTTCTGCAGACCTATAAGCGCCTCGGCATGGAGCCGTTCAAAGCAGCCCTTTACGTGGAGGCCGGACCCCGTGCCGCTTGATGCCCCCTTTGGACCGCTGGCCGATTGGGTCGCGGCGCTGAATGACCGCTACAGGCACCACTCGGCCACGGCGGTGATGCAGCGCGCCCTATCCGATCCCGATCTGGGGCGCATCGCGCTGGTTTCATCCTTTGGCGCGGAATCGGTGGTGTTGCTGCACATGGTTTCGGTGATCGACAAGGCCACGCCGGTCCTGTTCATCGATACCAACATGTTGTTTCCCGAAACGCTGACCTATCAGCGCGAGGTTGCGGATCATCTGGGCCTGACCGATATGCGCATCATCCATGCCAGCAAGATCGCCACAATCACCGGCGACCCTGACGGCAGCCTGCATCAGCGTGACACCGCCGCCTGCTGCGATCTGCGCAAAGTCGCCCCGATGGAACACGCGCTGGCCCCGTTCGACAGCTGGATCACCGGGCGCAAGCGGTTCCAGTCGGGCAGTCGCGCGGCGCTGGAGTTTTTCGAGACCGAGGGCGATTTGCGTATCAAGATCAACCCTTTGGCGCATTGGGCCCCTGAGGATGTGCAGGATTATATGATCAATAACCGCCTGCCGCGCCACCCGTTGGTGGCCAAGGGCTACCCTTCCATCGGATGCGCGCCTTGCACATCTCCCGTTGCCCCCGGTGCCGATCCGCGATCGGGCCGCTGGCAAGGTGAGGTCAAGGAAGAATGCGGCATCCACTTCATCGACGGGCGCATCGTGCGTGGGCCCCTGAAACACGCCTCCTGAGAAAGGAAACGCCATGAAAGATCTTGTTACCGAAGCCAGCCTCAGCGCTGTTCTGATCACCGATGACGGCTTTGCCCCCGATACCGGCCCCACCCCGGTCGATATCGCCCCCGATGTCGATCTGGCCCGGCTGGCCCCGGATCTCGCCGATATCGCCGCCATCCGCATCCCCTTTGCCAGCTTTGCCGATGGCCGCGGCTTTACGCTGGCGCGCCGGTTGCGGCAGATGGGCTATGCCGGGCATCTGCGCGCCGCCGGGCATGTGCTGGCCGATCAATACGCCATGGCGCGGCGGTCGGGCTTTGACATGGTGGAAATTTCCGCCGATCTGGCGGCGCGTCAACCCGAGGATCAGTGGCGCGCCCGGGCCAATTGGCGCGCCCATGACCACCGCACCAGGCTGATGGCGGCCTGAGCCCCCTTTTCCTGACCGAGATCAAAGACTAGACAGAAGGTGCGGTTTACCCACAAGCCGCAGATATTGACATGACCGAGCAATCCCCCGTGACCCAAGCCACCGCCCTGAAAGTCCCCACCCTGCCCGACGCCCAGACCGTGACCGAGGTCACGCATTGGACCGACCGGCTGTTTTCCTTCCGCGTGACGCGGCCGGCATCGCTGCGGTTCCGGTCGGGTGAATTTGTGATGATCGGCCTGATGGGCGACCCCGACCCCAAGACCGGCAAGCAAAAACCGCTGCTGCGCGCCTATTCCATCGCCTCGCCGTCCTGGGATGAGGAACTGGAATTTTATTCGATCAAGGTGCAGGACGGCCCGCTGACCAGCCGCCTGCAACATATCCAGCCCGGCGACGAGATCATCCTGCGGCCCAAGCCCGTGGGCACGCTGGTCCATGACGCTCTGCTGCCGGGCAAACGGATCTGGTTTTTTTCCACCGGCACCGGTTTTGCCCCCTTCGCGAGCCTCCTGCGCGATCCGCAGACCTATGAGGATTACGACGAGGTTATCATCACCCATACCTGCCGCGAGACGGGCGAATTGACCTATGGGGCCCAGTTGATTGACAGCATCCGCAATGATGAAATGCTGGCCGAGCTGATCGGCGACGGCTTTGCCGACAAGATCCGCTACTACCCCACCACGACGCGCCAAGAGAGCGCCAAGATGGGCCGCATCACCGATCTGATGCGCTCGGGCGAGGCGTTTGCCGATCTGGGCGTGGCCCCCATCCGCCCCGAAACCGATCGCGCCATGATCTGCGGCAACCTGGCCTTCAACCTTGAGCTGAAAGAAATGCTTGAGGAGTTCGGGTTGGAGGAAGGGGCCAATTCCCGGCCCGCGCAATATGTGGTGGAAAAAGCCTTTCTGGACTGATTGCAGAGCTTTCACAACAAAACGGCGGCCCTAGATCGGGCCGTCGTTTTCAGCGTTTTCACATCCGCCTGTCAGAACCCTTCCAGAACGAGTTTGCCTCGGGCCTTGCCGCTTTCCAAGAGCGCATGCGCGCGCCTGAGATTGGCCGCGTTGATCTGGCCCAGTGCCTCGGTCGCGGTTGAACGGATCGCGCCCGCATCCAACAGCTGCGCCGTCTGCGTCAAGATCTCTCCCTGGCGTGCAATATCTGCGGTGCCGAACAAGGATCGCGTGAACATAAGCTCCCAATGCATTGAAATCGATTTTGATTTCAACGGCATGATATTGAGCCCCTCGGGGTCGTCTATCAATCCGAACCGGCCCTGGGGGGCGATCAGCTCGGCGATCTGATCACTGTAGCTGCCGGTAAAATTGGTTGAGAATACATAGCCCGGTGCGGCAATGCCCTGCGCCTCCAACTGCTGCGGCAACGGTGCGCGATGATCGATCACATGATGCGCCCCAAGGTCCGTTACCCAGGATTGTGTTTCCGGCCGCGAAGCCGTCGCGATCACCGAAAGATCGGTCAGGGCACGCAGGAGCTGGATCGCGATTGAGCCCACCCCACCTGCGCCACCAATAATAAGGATCGACGGGGCAACGCCGGGCACCGGATCGTTCACGCGCAACCGATCAAACAGCATTTCCCAGGCGGTCAACGTGGTCAGCGGCAGCGCCGCAGCCTGCGCGGGCGAGACAGTCACGGGCGCGCGACCAACGATGCGTTCATCGACCAAGTGGTATTCGGCGTTGGTCCCGGGCCGGTCGATCGCACCGGCATACCAGACCTGATCGCCGGGCTTGAACTCCGTTGTGCCGTCGCCGACCTCGACGACCTCGCCAACGGCGTCCCAGCCCAGGATGGCGGGGGTTTCGCCTTGTGGCGGGCGACCCTGGCGGATCTTGTAATCCACCGGATTGACAGAAACCGCCTGCACCTTGACCAATAAATCCCGCCCCGACGCCACGGGCCTCGCCATTTCAAGGTCGATCAGCGCGTCATCGCGATCCAGGGATCCAGGGGTATAATATCCAACAGCTTTCACGGGGGGGCTCTCCATATTGTATATGGACCCCATGTAGCCTACCCTCCCGACGATGCCATACGCACAAATTTAGCTAATAGGCACATAAAGGATACTACATGACCAAAGCGCGGCATCCCCGATTTGATTGTTCCCCCGGTTGCCCTGTCGAAGCATCGGTCAGCTTGATTGGCGGCAAATGGAAATGCGTCATCCTTTGGCATTTGTTGAACGATGGCACGTTGCGATTCAGCGCCTTGAGCAGACGGGTTGGTAACGCGACCCAACGCACATTGACCAAACAATTGCGCGAACTCGAGGAAGACGGGCTCATCCACCGCGAAGTTTACCCACAAGTGCCACCCAAGGTCGAATACAGCATGACCGAGATGGGCCGCGGGCTTGGGCCTATATTGGGCGCGCTCAAGGATTGGGGCGATGCCCATATCGACCTGTTCGGAAAACCCGCCAAACCCGAGCCCGCAAAGACCGTCGGCGTGCGCTAATCACGCAAAAAGGCGCATCGAACCGATGCGCCTTTTGGTGCGATCCCGCCGAGGCTGGATTATTCTATCGACAGATCATCATAACCATCTGACGGCCTTCCCCGGGGGCGGCACCCGCCGCCACCGTCACCGGCAGTCGCTTGCATCGCAAGCGACGAGAGGTGGAAGGTTATTTCGTCGGCCCGATCATCATAACCATCTGACGGCCTTCCATCTTCGGCATGTTCTCGATCTTGCCGATCTCCTTGACGTCCTCGGCCACCCGTTCCAGCAATTCGCGGCCCAGATTCTGGTGCGCCATTTCGCGCCCTCGGAATCGCAGGGTCACCTTTACCTTGTCGCCGTTTTCGAGAAACCGGAACACGTTGCGCATCTTGACTTCATAGTCATGCGTATCGGTATTGGGCCGGAATTTGACCTCTTTGACCTCGATGGTCTTTTGCTTTTTGCGGGCCTCGGATTCGCGCTTTTGCTGTTCGTATTTGAACTTGCCGAAATCCATGATCTTGCACACGGGCGGCTCGGCATTGGGCGAGATTTCAACCAGGTCCAACCCGGCCTCAGCGGCCATATCCATGGCACGCGCGGGGCTGACCACCCCGACATTTTCACCTTCTGCGCCGATAAGGCGGATTTCTGCGGCCCGGATGCGTTCATTGACGCGGGGGCCGGTATCGCGCTGTGGGGGCGCGTTATGGGGTCTGCGGGCTATTGGCGAATTCCTTCTGTTGCCACCAAGATTTGCGCGAAATTAGCCGCGCCCATCGCAAGGTTCAAGGCGAAACCCCGCCGGTTTGACAATGAATGCGGCAGGTTGGGCCGAGTTTGCGTTGCGTTGATCCAAAAGGAGGCTTATCTGAGGGCTCAAAAGCAATCCATTTTCAAATCCCGGAGGACCCATGTCCCGCTCACTGATCATTATCATCGCCCTGGCCGCCATCGCCGCCATCGGCTATTTCATGAGCCCGCTCAGCCAGCAAGCCGAAGAGCCCGCGCCCGTCGAAGAGGTGATGGAAGAGGCTGTCGAAGAAGCTGAAGACATGGCCGAGGAGGCTGAAGAAGCGGTCGAAGAGGCCGCAACGGACGTCGCCGAAGAGGTCGAAGGTGCGGTCGAGGAGGTCATGGAGACCGTGACCGAGGAGGCCGCGGACGCCGTTGACACCATCACCGAGGGTGTCGAGGAGGCCGTGGATGCCGTGATCGAAGGCGACTCTGACCTGTCGGAAGGGGCCGCCGCCGTGGTTGACGCCGTGACCGAAGGGGCCACCGAGGCCGTTGAGGGCGTCACCGAATCCGTCGTCGAAGGCACGACCGAGGCGGTTGAGGGCGTCACCGAAACCGTAACGGAAACAGCGACCGAAACCGTAACGGAAACCGCTACAGAAACCGTCACCGAGACGGCCACCGAGGCCGTGGCGGAGCAAGCCGAAGGCGCTGTCGAGGCCACGACCGAGGTCGTCGCAGAAGCAGCCGAGGCCGCCATCGATCCGGCCACGGTCCTGAGCGTCGATGGCTTTGACCCCGACGCCGCCTTGGGGCTGGTCTCCGGGGCCGATGGTCTGTCGGATATTTCGCGCGTGGCGCTGAGCGCCGCTATCGAGCAGGCCCGCAACAACCCGGCCATGGTGGGCGAGGTTGTAACCCGTCTGCGCAGCGCCCTCGGGCTCTGACAAAGGGGGGCCGCAAGGGGCCTTTGACACGGCCAAAGGGGCCCTGCCCCCTGCCCGAAAGATTGCGATAATCGCCCCCATGCCCCGTTCGGGCGCGGGGGCGATTTTCGTTGCAGCGCCGCCGTCTCTTCGGAGACCGCAGTGCCGCGCCGGGGACCCAGTTCGTGGCCGGATGGTTTTCGGTCGCATTCTGACCTACGCTCCCCCTGCCGCCTGCGCCATTCTGCGCCTCAGAAAGGTCCGCCATGCCCACATTTTCAGACAGTATCCTGACCGCGCTTGGCCTGATTCTATCGGCGGATGGCGACTTGCTGGAAATTGTGGCCTTGTCGCTCAGGGTTTCGCTGACGGCAGTGATGCTGGCAACGCTGATTGGCCTGCCGCTTGGCGCGGCGCTGGCGGTTTATCGTTTTCCGGGGCGCGGCGCGCTGGTCGTTCTGGTCAATGCGTTGATGGGGCTGCCGCCCGTCGTGGTGGGACTGGTGGTGTATCTGACCTTCTCGGCCTCGGGTCCGCTTGGCGTCTTGGGGTTTCTTTACACACCCGCCGCGATGATCGTGGCGCAGACGGTGCTGGTCACGCCCATCATCGCGGCGCTGTCACGTTCGACGCTTGGCGATCTGCTGGGTGAATATGACGACACGCTGCGCGTCTTGGGGGCCAGCCGTCTGGATGTGATCGGCACGCTGCTGTGGGATGGCCGGTTTTCGCTGGCCACGGCGCTTTTGGCCGGGCTTGGCCGCGCCCTGGCCGAGGTCGGGGCGGTGATGCTGGTCGGTGGCAATATCGACCACGTCACCCGCGTCATGACCACGGCGATTGCGCTGGAAACCTCGCGCGGGGCGCTGCCCCTGGCGCTTGGCCTCGGGATGGTTCTTCTGTTGATCACGCTGGTGCTGAACGCGGTCGTGCTTGGCCTGCGCAGCCGGTTGGAGGCCCATGCCCATGCCTGAGCATGACGAAGCCCATGTCATCCCGTTCCCCCCAAAGCGGCGACCGGACCTGCCCGGCCTGCGGATCACCAACCTGCACCTGACCCGGCGCGGCGCGGCGCTGTTGAACGGCGTCGATCTGGACCTGTCGCCCGCCGGTATCACGGCGCTTCTGGGGCCGAACGGGGCCGGCAAATCGCTGCTCTTGCGTGTCATCGCCGGACTTATCGCGCCCGATCGGGGTATTGTGCAGATCCCGCGCGCTATGCAGGGGCGGATCGGGCTGGTGCTGCAGCGGCCGGTTCTGCTGCGCCGCTCGGTGCGGGCCAATCTGCGCCACGCGCTGGCGCTGGCCCGTGTGCCCCGGCGCGAGCGTGCCAACCGCATCGCCGAGCTTCTGGCGCTTGGTCATCTGGAGGGGCTGGCGGACCGCCCGGCGCGGCACCTCTCGGGCGGCGAACAGCAACGCCTCTCGATCATCCGTGCCCTGGCGGCCAATCCGCTCTTGCTGATGCTTGATGAGCCGACCGCCCATCTCGACCCGCAGGCCACCCACGCCATCGAGGCCCTCGTGACCCGCATCGCCACCGAGGGTACCAAGGTGATCCTTGTCACCCATGATATTGGACAGGTGCAGAGGCTGGCCGACGAGGTCGCGTTTCTGCATCAGGGGCGCTGCCACGAACGGGCCGAGAAAGCGGCCTTTCTGGGGTCCCCCGAAAGCGCCGCCGCGCGCGCCTATCTGAACGGAAAGCTGCTGCTGTGAAGCCGGTCGTCGCTGCTTTTCTGGCGTTTCTCGCCACGCCTGCGTTGGCGCAGGATCCCGTCGTTCTGGTGCAATCGACCACCTCGACGCAAAACTCTGGTCTCTATGCCTATCTGCTGCCGATCGCGTCCGAGGCGCTTGGCCTTGATATACGCGTGGTGGCCGTGGGCACCGGTCAGGCGCTTGGCAATGCCGGGCGCTGCGACGGCGATATGCTGATCGTGCATGCGCGATCAGCCGAGGAGGCATTTGTCGCCGCAGGCCTTGGCACAGAACGCTATGACCTGATGTATAATGATTTTGTCCTTGTCGGACCCGAAGGCGACCCCGCCGGTGTGGCCGGAGCCGCCCGCGCAACCGAGGCTTTGGCGCGCATTGCCCGGGCGCGCGCGCCCTTTGCCAGCCGCGGCGATGACAGCGGAACGCATCAGAAAGAGCTCAGCCTCTGGCAGGGCATCGCCGATGTCGCCGCCGCCTCGGGCAGCTGGTATCGCGAAACCGGGTCGGGCATGGGGGCCACGCTGAACGTCGCCGTCGGAATGCGGGCCTATACGCTGACGGATCGCGCCACCTGGCTCGCCTTTGAAAACCGCGGCGATCTCGTCATCCTGAACCAGGGCGATGCCGCGCTTTTCAACCAATATGGCGTGATCCCGGTTGATCCCGAGCGGTGCCCGAATGTGAACGCGGACGGAGCTGCGGCCTTTACCGATTGGCTCTTGAACGACGGTCAGGCGGTGATTGCTGGCTTCAACGCCAATGGCCAGCAATTGTTCTTTCCCAATGCCCGCGATTGAACGCGGCAAGAATTTTCCGAAAAATTCTTTCGGCCCGAGAAATCTTGAAGGAAGGTTTTTCCACCGCTCCGGATCGGCGTGACCTCTACCCGATCGGGCGCGCGGGCGACCCCGCCACCGTGTCCCCTGCGGCCACATCACGCGTCACCACGGCCCCCGCGCCTACAATCGCGCCCCGGCCAATGGTCACACCCGGCATCACGATGGCCCCACCGCCCAGCCATGCACCGGGCCCGATCACCACCGGGCGGGCCCGTTCCTGCCCCTGCTTGCGCAGCTCTGGGTCCTTGTGATGCTCGGCGCAATAGATCTGCACCCGGGGGCCCATCATCACGTCATCGCCAATCGTCACGGGCGCGCTGTCCAGCACCACGCAGCCCGTGTTAAAATAGACCCGGCTGCCCAGATGAATGTTGAACCCATAGGCACAGTGAAACGGGGCCTCCAGATACACATCCTGTCCGATCGCGGCGAACAGCGCGGCCAATTGAGGGGCCATCGACGCCCGCTGATCGGGGGCCATCGTGTTGTGTTGGTGCACGGCGCGTCGCGCGGTCCGGCGCAGAGCCTCCAACCCGTCATCCAGGCACGAATACCAATCGCCCGCCTGCATCTTTTGCTGTTCGCTCACCGGCACCCCTCTCGACAGGCGGACCTCCCCCCACAGTGCGCCCCGCGACGCTCATGCGCCTCGGGGATGGCTCATTTGCTGCCGCCCGGGGCCGGGGCCGGGGTTGGGTTGACCGGCGCGGGATCATGGGCGACCGACGGCTCGTTGATCCGGTCGATCACCGCCTGAACGGTTTCAAGACGGGTGCCATTTTCAACAATCGAATAGCCGGTGACCGCTGCCACGACTGATCCGTTATCCTCCGAACACACGATCGCGACCTGGCTGATCCCCGGCGGCACGTCAAACCCGTAGACCGAATAGCTGCCCTCGCCGGTGTCGGGCGTGACGCCATTGGCCTCGAACTGCGCGACCATCGCGGCACGGGCCGCCTCCATGCATTCGACCTCGGTCGCAAACCCGGTCACGTAGCCCGACGAAAACCCCTCTGCCGCTGCCAAACCGGGAAGCATCGCGAGCGCAAGGCCCAGCGCTTTCGTGCCCAAACCTAGGGTACAGAGGGCGATCCGCTGCCCGGTGCTGTCCGCAGAGCCAACAAGTGCTCTGCCCTTCACGGTGATCGAAACCTGCGTCATAGAATTTCTCCCCTTGGCAATATGACCAGCATCCAAACATGGAATCACCTGAGGACAAACGAAATTCTTTGGGATGGCAAAACGGCACCGGTCAGTCCGGCCCCCGCAGCAGCGTGGCCCGCGGCAGCGGGCGGGTCGGAATATCCTTGAGCAAGCCGCCAACGGCCATCGCCGCAATGCTGGCGCTGGTCACGGCAATACCGCACATCACCCGGTCCAGCACCCAATCGGCCCCATTGAGAGTGGGCGCGCGCGCACAGCCCGGCAGGCCAATGACCGGCCTGTTGCCCAAGGCCCCCAGAAACAACAGATTGCCCGGATCGACCGGCATCCCAAATCGCGTGACCTGCCCACCGGCACGGCGCAGCGCCTCGGGCCCGACATCCATCGGATCGCTGGTAGCCGAAGCCGTCAGGATCAGGATCACCTCACCGGAGGCCTCGGCGATGGCGCGGGCCAGATCGGCCTCCGCATGGTCGGCAAAGACGCGCGCGGTCAGCTTCGCGCCGAACCGGTCGAGCCGCGCCGCCATGGCCCGGCGGCCTTTGTCGGACGGGGCGTGATCGGCGCTGATCCGCGTTTCGATGAGCGTCGCGGTTTTGTAGATCGGGGCCTGCACCACGATCGCGCGGGCACCGGCGCGGGCGGCACCCTGCAACGCGGGGCCCGGCACGGCATAGGAGATGATCTTGATCGTCGCGATCATGCCGCCGGCATCAACGCGCTGGAAATCGGGCACGGTCGCGATGGTGATCATCGGATCGACACCATTCACCGCCTCGATGGCCGCCGCGTCCAGCCGCACCACCCCGGCGCGCACAGCATAAAGATTGACCCGCCCCGCGCCCGCGCCCGACACGCGCACGTCTTGCGCCGGGCCATCGGGCACAATCGCCGCGGCCAAGATGCGCGCCGCGTCGTTTTCGGCCACATCCCCCGCCTCCAGCCGGGCCACGACCAGGTCGCGCACGCCATCGGCCATCAGCTCGGCGATATGACGATCCGTCAGAACCGTGCCCTTGGCAATCCGGCGGGGCCTGTCCTGCCCGCCCTGCGCCATCATCGAATGCGCCAGAACCGCGCCTTGGGCCTCCGCCACCGGGACCGGTCCGAATTTCATCGGCTCCCCCGGCGCAGAACTGCCGTCATCTGGGCCAGGATCGACAGGGCGATCTCGGACGGGCCCTGTGATCCGATATCAAGCCCCACGGGCCCATGAATGCGCCCGATCTGATCTGGTGCCACCCCGGCCGCAGCCAAGCGTTCCACCCGTTTGGCATGGGTCCGGGTCGATCCCAGGCAGCCGATATAGAATGCCGGCGAGGCCAGCCCCGCGTGAATGGCAGGTTCATCCAGCTTGGGGTCATGGGTCAACGTTACGATGGCGGTGCGAGTATCGGGACGGGCGGCGATCAGGGCCGCGTCCGGCCAATCCTCGACGATATCCTCGCCCGGGAACCGCGCCGCCGCGGCAAAGGCCGGGCGCGGGTCGATCAGCAACGGCTCATACCCTGCCAGACGCGCCATCGGCAGCAGCGCCTGCGCGATATGCACGGCCCCAACCACAATCAGACGCAGGGGTGGGTTGTGGATGGCGATAAATTCATCACCCTCGAACCCCGATTTATCTGCCCGGAAGCGCGCCGTGAGGCGCGCGTCATCGCCCGGCACCACCCGCCGTGCCCCGGTCTGGATATTGACGGCATAGGCCACCGGATCGCGCACCGCGCGCGCCTCGACCAGCGCCTCAAGCAGGGCCAGCGGCATAACCTGACCGATCGGTTCCACCAGGATCCGGATGCGCCCGCCACAGGCCAGCCCCACCGCAAAAGCATCCGCATCGGCGACGCCGAATTCCAAAAGCTCAGCGCGCCCCGTCGCAAGCGCGGCAACCGCGTCCGTCACCACGGCCCCTTCGACGCAGCCGCCCGAGACCGAGCCCGCCATATCACCGGCCCCCGAAATCGCCAGCTGGCTGCCGACCGGGCGCGGCGCCGAGCCCCAGGTTTCCACCACCGTGGCCAGAACCGCGCCCATGCCGCGACGATGCCAATCCAGCGCCGTTTCGGGGATTTGATCATAGCTCTGCGTCATTCTGCCTGGCCGATCCCCTCTGTCTCGTTCTAAGTGCGGCGCGCCGATCTGACGGCACTATAGGCAACATGCACGCGGCTGAGAAGCTCTGCCAGAGGGCGCGCGCGGCGCATCACCGCGGGCCCCGCAACTGCGGTCCAGGCCCGCCGTGATGAATGCGAATCCCCTCCGGCCGGGTCCGTCCCCATTCCTGCCTCAGCGATTAATTTTCTACTAAAGTTTTCGCGATTGGTAATCAATCTTTGCACCCCCGGATCATTGTCACGTCAACGGATCCGGAACCGCAAAAAAATGTCCGAAAATCATTCGGAATCGGCCCATCGCCTGCGTTTCTGTGCCATAATGCAGTGCCATAAAGACATGGCGGGCACCGTGGATCCGCGCTGCAGGACGAGACCCGAAGATGACCGATATGACCGCTGCCAACACCCCCGAACGTCCCAGCCGCGCCGATTGGCAGGCCCGGATGCACGAGCTTGGTCGGATGCACGGGTTTTTCGAACATCTGGGGCCGGATCATTTCGCTCTCTATGTTCAGGAAAGCAGCACGCTCCTGGTCAGCTTCGATGAGATTGAGCGGGTGATCGAAAAGGGCGACGATGCGCTGCCGATCGGGTTCGAGGCAGTAAAGAAACGCGAATGGTCGATGCTGAGCATCCTGGCCGATGGCCGGACATGGTTTCGCGACCAGGGGCTCGCCCGTTTCTTCGACAAGCTGGCCGATGAAGGGTTTTTCGACAGTTTCGAGCAGGTGATCTTTCTGGGCGCGGGCCCGATGTGTGGCCATGCGGCGGCGGCCTTTTCGGCGGCGGCCCCTGGTGCCAAGGTGGTGGCTCTGTCACCGGCGGCGACGCTGGACCGCGACGCCGCCCCGTTCGAGCTGCGGTTTCGCAATGCATGGCGCAGCGATTTCAGCGGCCGCTACGGCTATGCCCCCGACATGCTGCAGAGCGCGGCGCAAGCTTATGTGATTTATGATCCGCTCGAGGTGCTGGATGCCGCGCATGCCGCGCTGTTTCGTGGCACGACCTGTCAGAGGCTGCGGTTTCGCGGCGGCGGGGCATCGATCCTGGCCTTGCTGGAGCCACATAGCAACCTTGACCGTGTCCTGAGGGCCGCGGCCAGTGACCGGCTGGCAGCGCTGCGGTTTTCCCAGATCACGCGGCGTCTGCGCCAAAGCGATCGCGGCTATCTTGAACGGCTTCTGGCGCGGGTTGAGGATCGCGGCGGCCCGCGTCTGGCGGCCATGGTCGCACGCCGGGCCCTGACGGTCACCGGTGCCCCACATTTCGCCCGCCGCCTGTCGGCGCTTGAGGCAGAGCTGACCGCAGCCGGCGACGGCGCACCGATGGCGGTGGCCGGGGAATAACATCAACACCGCCAACTATGCCGTTGATGCTAAATGATATATCCGCCGACGACCACGGGCCGCATCAGCGGAGGTTTACGCCTATTTGCTCGGCTCGGCGGGGGGGCGCGGCGGCTGTGCGGGCGTGGGGTTTGCCGGGCTGGTCGGCGCGCCCGGCAACAGGTAGGTGCTATCGCCGCGCAGCGGTGGCGTGGTCGAAATGCTGGTCGGTTCATCGCGGGTGAACTGTTCACCTTCTTCGAACCCGCCGTGATAAATGGCAATGCCAAGCGATGGCAGGTAGGTGAGGTAGTCAATGAAATCGGGTACGCCGCCACCAACGGCGGCGGTGGTGACCACCATCGGCCAGGCATCATAGCTGCAGGCCCCGATTGTGATCTCGCGGGCAGCCTCAACCGCGACGGTCACCGTCTCGACATTTCGTTCGCCATCATCATGCAGACGCACTGTGTTGCCAGACCAGGACTGCCCCGGTGCCATCACCGGCAGGTTGGCGACCCCAACCGCCCAGGTCGTGACCTCGGAGGTATCGGGCAGCAGCAGGCCGCTTTCGGTTGACCAGGAGCGCAGGACGAAGGTGCCGCGCAGGCTGTTGACGCGAAACCCGGTGCCATCATCGAAGCTGGTTTCTTCCTCCATCACGGTCCCATCGGCCAGCATGTCATAGCGGACATGAAACGCGTCAAAGGTCACGTAGATGCTGTCGCGGGTATCGGCGGTCGAGCGCGGGCATTCGGCAAAGGCCGCACCGGCACCAAGGGCAAGCGCAACGGCAGGCAAAAGGGCGGTGCTTAAGGTCTTGATCTGAAACATCGGGGATCTCCTGAGACAAAACGGCGTTCGTGGCGATTGGCTGGTCTGGATTATATCCGCTCCTGCCGATCTATGCTGGCATATTCGCGCGCCATGATCGATCTGGCCAGCCCGGCGCGCCCAGAGGCCACGAAACTGCCCAGCACGCCGGGGGCGCCCGCTTTTGCAAGACGGCGCATCGCCAAGGATCGTTCAATTGGGGGCCGGGGCGCAATTTCGGCTTTGCATGGGCGCGCGGCCTCGTGTAGCCCCGGTGCCCATGACAGATACGCTGACGCTCCGCCGCCCCGATGACTGGCACCTGCACCTGCGCGATGGCGCGATGCTGAGGGCCGTGTTGCCGGAAACCGCCCGCGATTTTGCCCGCGCCATCATCATGCCCAACCTGGTGCCACCGGTCGTAACCGGGGCAGAGGCCGCCGCCTATCGTGATCGCATCTTGGCCGCCCTGCCCGAAGGCGGCCGCTTTGCGCCGCTGATGACGCTCTACCTGACCGAGGATACTGATCCCGGCGATGTTGCTGCCGCCCATGCCAGCGGGCTCATTACCGCGGTCAAGCTCTACCCCGCCGGGGCCACCACGAACTCCGCCTCGGGCGTGACCGATTTCGACCGCGTGCGCGGCGTGCTGGAAAAAATGGCCGAGATCGGCCTGCCTTTATGCATCCATGGCGAGGTAACGCGCCCCGAGGTCGATATTTTCGACCGCGAGGCCGTGTTCATCGACACAGTGCTGGATCCGCTCTGCCACGCCACGCCGGGGCTGAAGGTGACGCTGGAACATGTCACCACCAGCCATGGCATCGATTACGTCGCGAGCGCGAGCGGGGCCATTGCAGGCTCGATCACCACGCATCACCTGATGATCAACCGCAATCACATCCTCGTGGGCGGCATCAAACCGCATTACTATTGCCTGCCGGTCGCCAAACGCGCCACGCATCAGGCCGCGCTGCGCGCCGCCGCCATTTCGGGCAATCCGCGCTTTTTCCTGGGCACTGACAGCGCCCCGCATACCGATGCCAACAAGGAAACCGCCTGCGGCTGCGCCGGCTGTTTCACCGCCACCAACACGCTGTCCTGCCTGGCCCATGTCTTTGAGGAGGAAGGCGCGCTTGACCGGTTGGAGGGCTTCACCTCCCTGCATGGCCCGGCCCATTACGGGCTGTCCGCCAATACCGACACCATCACGCTGGTCAAATCCGCCACCCCCGTCACCTACCCGCCGCAGATCGCCACCGATGACGGCCCCGTCACCCTGTTCGATCCCGGCCACCCGCTTTTCTGGCGTGTCACCTGACCGCTTCTTCTTTGCCCAAATACTCCCGCCGGAGGCTCCCCCGGCCAGACACAAGAGGCTGACCCATGATCCCAAGCACCTACCCCGCCGCGCCTGATATGGCCCAGATGACCGCGCGGATGCTGCTCGATATCGAGGCGGTGCATTTCAACGCCGACACGCCTTATGTGCATTCAAACGGCAAAGAGGCCCCGACTTACGTCGATTGCCGCAAGCTCATCTCCTATCCGCGGATCCGGTCGACCTGCATGGATTTCCTGACCTGCACGCTGATGCGCAATGCCGGGTTTGAGGCGTTTGACAATGTTGCAGGCGGCGAAACCGCCGGCATCCCCTTTGCTGCGCTGGTGGCCGAGCGCATGGCGCTGCCGATGACCTATGTGCGCAAGAAACCCAAGGGCCATGGCCGCGATGCCCAGATCGAGGGCCAGATGACCGAGGGCGAGCGCGTGGTGCTGATCGAGGATCTGACCACCGATGGCGGCTCCAAGCTCAAATTTGTCGAGGCGATCCGCAAGACCGGGGCCAGTTGCGGGCACACGGCCGTGATCTTCTATTACGGCATTTTCGAGGATACGATCCCGCGCTTGCGTGAAAACGGCGTCGAGCTGCATTACCTTTGCACCTGGTGGGACGTGCTGGCCGAAGCGCGCCGCGCCGGCGATTTCGATGCCAGAACGCTCACCTCGGTCGAGGCTTTTCTGACCGATCCCGAAGCCTGGCGCGCGGCACGTAACCCAGCCTGAAGCAACGATTATTACCACAATATCTGGTTCCGGGCAGACAATCCGGGGCTGAATGTGCTATATGTAGCTGGGATGCTCCTATCCACAGGGATGGGCAG